>Ga0070706_100000050_pt1 | contig 140240 bp, 109 predicted proteins | sample KBSK5501metaG_FD_65476 | JGI IMG/M metagenome (GOLD analysis project Ga0070706, IMG submission 65476) | Corn, switchgrass and miscanthus rhizosphere microbial communities from Kellogg Biological Station, Michigan, USA - KBS K5-50-1 metaG | ecosystem: Host-associated > Plants > Roots >...
ATCTCAATCGGTCCAAGTCCATACTTAAAGCCTGGTTGCTGTGAGACAAGCTGAACGGCATGATTGAGGTCTCGCGCCTCAAGGATTTGAATGCCGCCAAGCTGTTCCTTGGTTTCTGCATAGGGGCCATCAGTCGTCGCGACTTTGCCGTTTTTCCAGTACAGGGTCAACGCGGTCTCCGGAGGCTGAAGAGGTACTTCGGCAACAAGATGTCCGTTGGCGCGCAGATGGTCGTTGTACTCAAAGCATTCGTCAAATATTGCGTGTCGCTCATCCTCGGTCATCCTTTCGAATTTTCCTGGCTCGATGTATCCCAAACAGATGTATTTCATTGTTCGTCTCCTTGGTGGTAGCCAGCAGCACAGCTCGCAGATTTTTCTGTCACTGTTTCAAGTAACGAAGTGCGACACATCCTGATTTAAAAATCTTTGACTCAACAAGTCTTAATTGCAATCTCTCCCGCAGGCTAACACCTTCCAGCAACCGTCTCCCTTCCCCCGCGACGATTGGTCCAACAACGAAACGATATTCATCCACCAGACCAAGCTCGATGAGTTGTGAAGGAACACTTACACCACCCACTAAAATATTCTTGCCTTCTTCTTGTTTCAATTTAAGCATTTCGTCGTGAAGGTTCGTACGAACAATTCTCGTATTTTTATCTTCAGCGCTGTCTAGTGATCGTGAGAAAACAATTTTGTTGATGGAGTCAAATGTTCGAGCAAATTCGTTCGATGCTTTTGTCATCGACTGGCTTTTTGCGACTTCAGGCCAAAAAGGGACCATCAATTGGTAGGTGATACGCCCAAAGACTAGCAGGTCAACCTCACGCAGGAGATCCGTAAAATATTCGTGTGTCTCGTCATCAGCAACTTGCTTGGTGTGGTCGACGCAACCATCCAGCGTAGTGTTGATTGCGAAGATTAGCTTCCTCATTTGAATTGTCCTGACTTCTTTCCTGGTCCAACGCTTTTGAGACTTTGAGGCCTTGCGCGGTGGATCCTGTAGTCGTCGCGCGCCCAGAGAAAATCGACAGCGATTCCAAGTTGTTATTGCGCGAGTGTTCCGGTTTGAACTGCGCCGGCACGTTCGTAATTCGCGATAATGACGCCACTCGAACCGACAATGCTTTCCGTCACTTTGAACGCGGCCGGGATCGTTCCCTCGGCAAACAAACGTTTTCCCTCGCCCAAGGTGATCGGATAGATCATCAACCAGAAATTATCGACCAGATCATGCTTCATAAGCGTCTGGAGCAGATTACCGCTTCCCCAAATGTGCAGATCGGGTCCTTCCCCTTGCTTGAGCTCCGCGACTTTTTTCGCAACATCCCCGTTTAAAAACACCGAGGGTTGCCATTCGGAAGAAGTCACAGTGTTCGAGGCGACGTATTTAGTGGCCGTGTTGACGCCGGGCCAAATGTCCCCGTGTTGCGGCCAGTACGCTGCCCAAATATCAAAAGTCTTGCGCCCTAATAACAGGTCGACCGGCATATCCAACATCTTTTTCACGGCCGTTCCAATCGCCTCGTCGTCAAAGGCCGCTGCCCATCCGCCATACGCAAAACCGTCGCTCGTATCCTCGTCCGGCCCGCCGCCTGCTTGTATGACGCCATCAAGGGTAATGTGTTCAAGTACGGTAATTTTTCTCATGATGTCGTTCCTTCGAGTCCTATCTGATTTTTCTCATTTGCGGTCTATTCCGTTGCTGCATTCGGAGCCGGGTAGAAAAGAAGCTCGCGCACCTCGCCCGCCGCATCGCATGAGATGGCACCCTTGCGCGCCCACGCGAGTACCTCGTCCATATCGGCGGCTTCCAGTATCCAAAAACCGCCTATGTGCTCCTTGGTCTCCAGGTACGGCCCGTCGGTGACGAGCACCGTGCCGTCGGACTGCTTCCGCACCGTCTTGGCGTTGGCGGCCGGGGAAATGCCGCAGGCGAACTTCCTCACGCCCGCAGCAATCATTTCGCGGTTGAGCGCGTGGATCTCTTCGATCATCGCTTCGGTTACAGTGGACGGGTCGAAGTCGTCGGGGAGGTAGTTAGCAACCAGATACTGTGGCATTACTTTTCTCCTTGTTTTCTGTGGTTTGTTTCCGATGACTCGTTTCCTGTTCACTCAGGAAGCGTAGCTCATCGTTCCTTTGTCCTATAGTCGTTGGGGAGACGGAAAATCGACAGCTATTCAAGAAAAAATTTTTATTTCAACTAATTCAATTTGGCGAATCCGCTCCTGCAGGAATTGCCGCTCCGGTTCCTGTTGGGTCAGCGCCAGAGCTTTCTCATAAGAGGACCGCGCCTCAGCTGTCCTGCCGAGCCTGCGATACATATCCGCACGGGCTGAATGCGCGAGGTAATAATTTGCCAATTCGCCATGTTCCAACACCGCGTCGATAAGCGTCAGACCGGCTTCTGGACCATCGCGCATTGCAATTGCCACGGCACGATTTAGCTGTACAACTGGCGAAGGGTGAATTCGTAGCAATCGGTCGTAAAGCGCAACAATCTGGCGCCAGTCGGTCGCAGCGGTCGATTCCGCCTCCGCATGAACGGCCGCAATCGCAGCCTGCAGTGTGTAGGAGCCGAAGCGGTGGGACTTCAGAGCTTTCTCCACCAATGCCACTCCCTCCGCGATCTGCTCCCGGTTCCAGAGCGAGCGATCCTGGTTCTCCAGCAAAATCAGCTTTCCGGTCGGAGAGGTTCTTGCGGCGTGACGAGATTCCTGTAGCAACATCAGGGAAAGCAGTCCGATGACTTCCGGATCTGGTTGGAGTTCGGTCAGCAACCGGCCCAGTCGAATCGCCTCGCCGGTGAGATCGGCCCGCGTTACCTCCGCTCCCGCCGCAGCCGAATAACCCTCGTTAAAGACGAGATAGATGACCTGAAGCACCGCACCCAGTCGCTCCGGCAATTCCTGCGGCGTCGGCACCTCGTACGGAATCGGTGTCTCTCGAATCTTTGCCTTTGCGCGCACAATGCGCTGGGCCAGCGTACGCGGAGTGATGAGGAAGGCCTTTGCTATCTCTTCGGTTGTCAGCCCGCACACCTCACGCAAGGTGAGAGCAATGCGCGCTTCCGACGCAAGAGATGGGTGACAGCATGTAAAAATCAGACGCAGGCGGTCATCTTCAAGGCCATCCTCAAGGCTGTGCTCTTCATTGAACTTTTCCGCCGAACTCAACTGCGCTTCGAGATATCGCACGAGCTCGTCTTGAGACGCATCGAATCTCGCCCGTCGACGCAGAGTATCAATGGCTTTGAATCGCGCCGTCGAAATCAACCATGGTCGCGGGTTGCCGGGTATTCCACTCCTCGGCCACAGGCTCAGCGCCGTCGCAAAGGCTTCGTGCATCGCCTCCTCGGCAAGATCAAAATCGCCGAGCAAGCGGATCAGAGTTGCCAGGATTCGTCCCGAATCCACGCGATAAAGGGTGTCGAGTAATTCGCGTATCTGCTCGGTGGAACGCTCGGACATGACGACGACGTTAGCAAACCAGCTATCCCGCATCAATTTGGCAAACCGGCGGATCAGGATTTGAAAATGAAATACGGCCGCCAGTGATGGCGGCCGTAAAATATTACTTTGAATGGTCGGGGCGAGAGGATTCGAACCTCCGACCTCTCGGTTCCAAATCACAGGTTCGGCAAAAAGCTAAGTTTTTGCCATTTCGAAAGTTGCAGCCACCACGAGTTTATTAGGGTTTTGCGGTTCTTTCCCATTCGTTATCATCGCATATCGGCGCTGTGCTGAGAATTCTGTCCACAAATTGGCCACAAATTTTGGGGAATCTCGAGTTTTCAATGGCGGTGTTTTAAGGGAGGGTTACAAGTGCTCTTCACGACGCCCATTCTTCTTGGGCTTTAGGTTGTATGGAAGTGCCTGACCTAAAACTTTTGGAGTCCAAGCCGGCATGACTAAATCTCCACTTTAACCTCTCGGCCAGCTATGAGAAGCACTACGGTCCCCAGGCTTTTCTCTTGAAGCAAGCCTTGAATCTGCTCTAACGTCATTTGTTCATTCGATAAAGCTATCCACATTCTGAAGTATTCAGACGGCAAGACGAGTAGCTCTTGTAAGCCATCTGGGTTAGGGTCCCATTTACCTTCACTCGTCTTTCTTTGAAGCGTACCAGCTACAACTCTTGCCTGGATGCCCTTGGCGCCGGAAATCCATGCCAATGCACGAACCCTAATAAGTTGTCCAGAAATATTTTGTAGCTCGCATCTCACTTTGCGTCTGTATGTAATATCTTGTCTTTCCGTGAAGTCGGCGCTAGTTCCAACTAGACGGACGGGCGCTTTTCGCTTTTCAGGGGAGCCGCTAATTCTTCCGTCACGGATTCTGAATGACGAGACAGTATTATCTTTCCCTACTTCCATAGTCACGATTTTTGTAACCGGCGGAGCGTCTCCACTGCTTGCCATTAATTCAAACTTGTTCATCCCGATGCCAAACGCCGTAATTCCGATCGGTTCTATATGAGTCAAATAGACTCCCTGAGCATCTTGGGAAACAATGTCCCAATACTCCATTTTCGAAGCGCTTAACCTGACGCGCTTTGTACCGCGTTCGTCTCTATCGTGCATCGGTCTTAAATGAACGTTTGAATGGAGAACGCCATCTAACGTCACTTCATTCGCTACTAGAGTCGCCCTTTCAACCTCACGGTCACTTATTACTCCTATCCTGTAAACGGTTGGCCCGCCCGGATAGGATTGCACAAAGGGATGTCCCTCCTCAGGTTCGTACACCAATCGCAAGTTACTTGCCGCGCCGACCTTCGGTACACCAAGTTGTGCAGGTTGCTCTATCACTCTATGCGGTGTGCTAAATTTGCTCGGAACTTGAACGTTCAGCCCACGATGGTTCATCGCTATAAACTGGTAAACTGGAATCTTCTCATTGTGCTTAATCTCCGCCTCAAAGTGACGAAATTTGTTGAGATAGTCTTCGAATAGGTGAAGATTCCCATACACTGCCTGGCTAACAACTATTTGGCTCCCGTCCGCAACATCCATTATGCGAAAGGCTTGGTTTATTGCAGCACCTGCGAGATTGCGATTTCCTCGTATATCGGTAACTAGAATATCCGTTCCCTCATTGATACCTATTCTCACTTCAAATCTGCGTCTTGTAGGCAGGGGAACGTCTTCAGCTGCGATGTTATAGGTTTCGATGTTCTCCAAAAGGTAAAGTGCCAATTTCAGATGCAAGTCGAATACTTCACCCATCAGCGCAATGCACATTCCATCGCCCGTGGGCAGCAGCAGACAGTCCACGTCTGGTTTAAGATCTTTCGCTTGAAGGGCGCCGAGCACTATCTTATTGAGCTCCTGTACAATCTGTGACTGAGCCTCTGGAGTCCTCTTACTGAATTGCACCACGTCGAGAAATACGTAGTATGCGCGGCAGTTCTTTACCTTCTGGTCCATATGCTCTTCGTGTATTTCGCTTTCTCTCGATGAAGTGCCATGTTGGCCCCATTTCTGCCATGGATTCTCTCCGTCAATTAGCTTTGCCAGTTCATCCGCGGTGAGGTTGCCTTGTCGAATACGATTCCTCTCTCCGATATGAAGGTGAGATAGGTCCAGCTTCGTTGGGTCCAAACGTTTCATGAAGCAGATTATTGGATGTTGACTATCGTCTTTTTGCGCCGTGCGTTATCACATCATCAGATTGCGCGTAGAACGTTAGGGTATGCCCGAATCACCGTTGGGGCAAGTTAAGACGCTTGCGCAGTTAAGACGCTTGCGCAGGGCACCATTCGGACGACCGTAAGCCACAGCGCGTGATTCTTTGTCCGTGATGCATACCCGATAGCGTTGACTGCCGAATAAGACGTCAAGGGTACGACATTGCCTGTAGGCTATTCGGATCGGTCCAATAGATTGATCAGCGGTTATCACTTCCAACCTCTGCCGCAAGGTAAAGCGCTCGTAAAATACAAACGTACGCGCTGTCTCTTGGATCAAGAGGAAACGCGATTTGTCTACGTGCTCATCGGAAACAAGCTAAGTCCGACCGTACTCTCCCCGGTTTCTGAAGGTCGCCGAAGTGGCCGAACTGCTGAAGGTCAAACCGCGCACGATCTATGAGATGGTTGCGCAGAACCGCATCCCTTACCGTAAGCCACCCGGGTCAAACATTCTCCGTTTCGATCTCGAAGAAATCCTCGAGTGGACCAGACGAAAAAACTGACGACTTGAAGGATCGATGCTGCTACCATCCGCCGCGTTCTCTTGGTGGCTGCAACGCTCAAGGAGAACACCATGTCAGTTTACAAACGAGGAAAGGGCGCGCACTGGCATTACTACTTTCGAGTGCGTGGCGTCCGTTACCGAGGAGCACTTCCCGAGGCGCGGACGAAGAAGCAAGCAGAACAAGCGGAGAGTAAGATCAAGCAGGAGATCTTTGAGGGCCGCTTTGGCCTTGTTCATTCCGGCACTATGAAGCTCGCGAAGTTTATCGACGAAATTTATATGCCGTGGGCCATTGCAAACAAGCGTTCGTGGAAGGGCGATCAGTGCTACAGCGAAGTGCTAAAGGATTATTTCAAAGGCAAATCGTTATGCGAGATCACGCCGCTCTTAGTTGAGAAGTTCAAGCATGAACGAATAAAAACGCCGACCAAGTATGGAAGAGCTCGTGCCGAAGCTTCTGTGAATCGAGAGTTTGAAATGCTAAGCCGTGTTTTCAATCTCGCGATTGAATTCAAGAATGCGGAGACGAACCCATGCAGTCGAGTCCGAAAGTTCAAATTGGACAATGAGCGTTATCGCTACCTTTTACCCGAGGAAGAACCTTTGCTCTTGAACGTAATGGAAGGCAAACGCGCTCACTTGCGACCGCTGGTTATTGTTGCGTTAGGTCTAGGCTTACGGAAACGTGAGCAGCTTAACTTGAGGCGAGGCCAGGTTGATTTTTCTCGCAACGTTGTTATTGCGACTCGCACGAAGGGAAGGAAGAATCGCGAAATTCCGCTGGACGTTTTGAATCCGGAAGTACGCGAGATTCTGAAGAAGGCTTGTCACGGAAAAGATGCTGAGGATTATGTCTTCACAAATCCAGACACGGATAAGCCGTTCTATGACATCAAACGTTCATTTCACACAGCTTGCCGCATTGCCGGGATTAAGAACCTTTGGTGGCACGATCTACGCGCCACCTTCTGCACTCGTTTGGCCCTCGCTCGCTATGAGGCACTAACGATAATGTCGCTGATGGGGCACAAGGATTTGAAAACAACCATGCGCTACATTCGCGCCGTTCAGCTTCAACGTGACGTACGACCAATTAATTTTGTCCACAAATTGGCCACAAATGAGATACGGCCGCCAATGCTGGCAGCCGTAAACTATTGAAACTATTGGTCGGGGCGAGAGGATTCGAACCTCCGACCTCTCGGTCCCAAACCGAGCGCACTACCAAGCTGTGCTACGCCCCGAAGGTTGAGGCATTCTAAGAATGATGTATGAGATGGTCAAGCGATGGACTTACTTGATAAGAGGAAGTCTCTGGCGCTGATTAAAGCGCGGGCGCGGTGGCTGATGCGGTTTTTGATGGTTTCGGGAAGTTCGGCGAAGGTTTGCTTGTAGCCGTCGGGGATGAAGAGTGGGTCGTAGCCGAAGCCGCCCTGACCGCGTGGTGCGAAGGTGATTGTTCCTTCGCAGATGCCCTCCGATACGTTGAGAACACGGCCTTCAGAGTCTGCGATTGCGGCGACGGATACAAAACGCGCGCGGCGGTTCAAATCACTGGCGAGCTCGGAAAGTAGCAACTGACGTCGATCCGCGTCTGACGCGTTGTGGCCGGCGTAACGTGCTGAGAAGACACCCGGTGCGCCTGCCAATGCTTCGACTTCGAGTCCTGAATCGTCAGCCAAAGCCCACAAGCCGGTTGCCATTGCGTAGAATCTTGCCTTTGCGATCGCGTTCTCAGCATACGTGTCGCCGTTTTCTTCAGCCGCCGAAACGTTCTCGAATTCCTGTAGCGAGCAAAAGGACCAACCCGTGTCGTAAAGTATGCTCGCGATCTCTCTGACTTTTCCGGGATTGCGCGTGCCTAATAGAAGAGAGTTCGCCATGAGACTAACGAGCGGAGCTACCAGTTTGGAGCAGGGAAACGAAAGTGCCGAACTGGCCAAAAGCCGAGCGAGTTGTGCGCTCAATTCCGTAAGCATTCAATCGGGTTTCAGTGGAAGAAAAACTCGAGCGACTAACAGACTCCTGTAGCCCCGCAATCTCTTCGCTCGAGAGTCGTCTGCCTTGAAGTTGCAACAGTGTCGTGATGAAGTTGTTTACTCGCGCTTCGTCGTTTGTGAAAGTGACAATCGGCGCAGAGCTCTCCTGCGCTGACTGCTTCAGATCTCTCCGTTCGCCAGCCCCACTCTTGCGCAGTGCTTCGAGGCCCGCACGCATGTTCTCAGTCTTTCCGAGCAACACGTAACCATCTGCAAGAATAGCCGCGAATTCTTTCCGCGGATCGGGATTGGATTCGAGCCCTTCGAGGATCTCACCACGCTCGCCTTTAAAGATCTCTTGCGTCAGCGATCGCCGCAGTGCTGCTTCATCACTCACGCGAGCGACTAGAATCGATCCTTCTGCGCCTTGCGAGGGTTTCAACGTTAACAAAGGCGGACTGAGTGTTGTGAGCGCCTGCTTTGGATTACTGATCCCATAGACTGCCAGACTCGATTGCAGCAGTGAGCCAAACAAAACGGCCGGTAAAGCGTCAAGCTTGAAGGCGACTGCCGAATCGAGCGAACTCCAGGCCACCGCCGGCGTCTTGTTGCGATAGATCGTGAGCGACTGAAAACCTTCCGGCACCAGTTTCCAAAAATTCTCGTCAGGCTTAACCGTTTCAAACGCAGGTTGCAGACGTGAAACGACTCCCGGTTCCAGCGAAAAGAGAAAACGATCTTCGATTCCGCTGGCTGATGAGTTGGCGGTCCACGCCACACCGCGCAGAACCTTGCCCGCACTCAATGCCAGCAACTGTTCAAGTTGCTGATCGCCGGGCGCCTGGCCCATCCACAACGGTGCCGCCCACGAAAAGAGTCTGGCCGAGTTTGCTGGTGAGATATAACCAAACCCGAGTGTCTTGTCTGACGTAGCGCTCGATCGCACTCTCACCAACTCCGGGTCGGTGCGAATACTCGGCCGCACGCCACGTCGCACGTCTAAACAGCTTCTGACTGCATTATCGGAATTGCCAATGATAACCACGGTCCCGTCAACCGCGCCGACAATCTTGCGTTCGGCGCCCGCAATGGTGCATTCAACGTAATCCGCATCGCCACTTCGTTCACTACAATTCGAGGCTCCATAGACGAAGTTTGCGAGGTGCTTCACCGCTGCGACTACGGCCGGCTTCGTGCGCCATTTCGAAGTATGAGTTTCAACGATGATCGCGAACTCGGGTCGGACTTTCAGTGCGTCGTTCTGCTCTGAAGTGTTCATCCCGATCATGACTAATGCCATTTGCGACCGGGCGAAGAGCACTGATTCGAGTGGTCCAATGCCCGCGCGTGCGGCAGCGGTCATCAGCCGGCTCGGCTGAGCACGTTTGCTGTGCACGATGGGGGCTGCTGTCTGCCAGATTTCACTATTTTGGATCGCCTGGGCGACGCTGGTGAGATCGTTTAACTCGACGTAGACGAGTGAGTCAGCGGGTGCATAGTCGGCCATGTCGACTCGTGAGGGAAAACTCCACCACAGCCACGCAACGCCAAGCAGGATTACAAGGACGGTTAAGGCGAGTAGGGGGCGAAGAAACTTCATCTCGCGAATGCTATCTTTTCTCCCGCAAAGGCGCAAAGACGCAAAGAAAACCGATTCGATATCAAACTGGCCTCTTTGCGCCTTTGCGCCTTTGCGGGAAAACTATACTGTGTTACTTTGGCGCGCTTGGATACGAACCTATGACCTATCGTGATTTGTCCGCAGAGGCCCTGGCAGAACAGGACTACGACGGTTTTCTGACCGAGTTAGAAAAATCCCTGACAGACGGAAAAAGAGATCCGAACGATGTAGTCCGCGACACTCTGTTTGAAATCTACTTCGGCATCACTCGACCTGACAGAGACAACCTCAGCCAGCCCGCGCGCGCTGCGCTTCACTCATTCGATCCACGCAACATCACTACCGAGCCGGAACACTACGTCGACATCGACGCCAAACTTTACAGCGAACGCAAGCCGATGATCTGGTTGTGGCAGATGTTTGATCGTTCGCCGCTCGGTCAAAACTCGCTGCTCGCGCATCCTTTTCGCCGCATGCTGGCGCCGCTGATCTTTCGCAGTGTGGGCGAGAACTTCAAGTGCTGGCAGTTTGTCGAGTGGTCGTTTGGCTACAACCTATCGTTTGGAAAGAACGTGGTCGTGCATCGTTACGTGCTGCTCGACGATCGCGGCGGCATCGATATCGGCGACAACGTCTCGATCTCGGATTACGTAAACATCTACTCGCATAACCACGACATCTACGACATTCACAAGGTCAACACACCGCGCACACGCATCGGCAACGACGTTCGCATCACTTACCACGCGACAGTGCTTGCAGGCACACAAATCGGAGATCGGGCAATGATCGGCACTGGCGCGGTGGTCACACGCGACGTCGAACCCAACCATATCGTCGTCGGAATCCCGGCGAAAACCGTGAAGATCAAAGACTAGGCGGCTTTGCCCGAAAAGTCTCTTGCTGAACCCTCTTCTCTGTGCCTCTGTGCCTCTGTGTCTCTGTGGTTCGTTTTTCCTGAGCAATAGTTAACCACAGAGACACAGAGGCACAGAGAAGAAGCGCCTTGAACCACTTTTTGGGCAAAGCTAGACTAAGAGACTAAGAGACTAAGCCAAACTGGAATGCTGGCCGATTTGTTCCAGAAATCATCCGTGATTCCAAGGTCTTTGACGACCTAACCGAAGATATACCTAGAGTTAAACGCTGAAAAATAGCGGTTGACATTGTTTGGCCCATTAAGGTACTCTCACACAGGTGTGACGGCAAAATGCCGTTTCTCCGGGTGCCCACCTGTTCAACAGAGGTTAGTCCCGCGAATCTTTTGGAGCACGATAAAGGCACACTTCGCGTGAGCGGAGGTCGCAAAGCCTACGGAAGTTGGCACTGAACCAACTTGGCTGGGTTTCCGAATGAGCTTCATCCCTGCCGCAGAATTCTCCAACAGTTCTCCGTTGACACCCGTCGGGACCCTGCCTGCGTACTCCGGTGTCATGTCAAACAATTCTGCTAATAAACAAATGGCTACCTTAAAACAAACACCTGATTCTCTGACCTCCAAAATGTTCAAACGCCAACTGTCACGAGCGCGAAAGGCACGTGCCCGGCTGCGCCAGCAAAACAGAGTGCGAGCTACCGTTGTGAGGAATAACTAGACATGTTTAAAAAAGCCTCGGGAAAAAAGAACCTCGTCGGTCTCGACATCGGCTCGAGCTCAGTCAAAGCAGTTGAGCTCAGTAAAAAAGGATCCGGTTTACAACTCCTCAATCTCGGATTCGAGAACCTGCAAACCGACACGATCGTCGATGGCCAGATCATGGAGCTCAACAACGTCTCCAACGTGATCTCTCACATCTTCAACGAGCACCAGATTCGCACCACGCGCGTCGCTGCCGGCGTCAGCGGTCACTCAGTGATCGTGAAGAACATCGTCCTGCCGCAGATGAGCGACGAGGAATTGCAGGAGTCGTTCAGTTGGCATGCTGAAGAGCACATTCCTTTCGACATCGCAGACGTAAACCTCGACTACGAGCTGACGAGCAAGTCGTCAGAGTCGCTGCACGTACTGATGGCCGCGTGCAAGAGCGACAAGATCGCCAACGTGAAGCAGGCAATTCAGCTCGCCGGCAAGCAGCCGGTGATCATCGACGTCGACGCCTTCGCGCTACAGAATTGTTACGAGGCCAACTACCAGCCGCGGGCTAGCGAGGTCGTTGCCTTGCTGAACATCGGTGCTGCGACGATGAATATCAACATCCTCAACGGCACGCGTTCAGTCTTCGCGAGAGACGCTTCAGTTGGTGGCAGTCAATACACCAGTTTGCTGCAAAGGGAACTCGGCGTGAGTTTCGAGCAGGCAGAAGCGGTGAAGCGTGGCATGGCGATACCTGACGGTGTCGAGCCCAGACCGATTCAACCGATTATTGAAACTGTTTCCGAGAATCTCGCGCTCGAAGTAAAGAAGACTTTCGATTTCTATCGCGCGACGGCGCAGGAGAATGAGGCGGCGATTCAAAAGATATTGCTTGCCGGTGGCGGATCGAAGTTGCCTGGTCTGCCTGACTTTTTGGCCAAGCGTTTTGAGATTCCAGTCGAGGTCTTTGATCCCTTCCGGCAGATTGAAGTCGATGCACGGAAGTTCGATCCCGACTACATGCGAGAGATAGTGCCGGAAATGGCGGTTGCCGTTGGTCTTGCCCTGAGAGGAGTTGAGGCATGATTAAGATAAACCTGCTCGAGTCAGTTACGGATCGGCCTCAGGGAGTCGCGCTTGTTGAAGACAAAGTCACCAGTCCGCGAATGCAGACGTTGCTGCTCGCGCTGACGGTTTTTGGGTTGGTTGTGCTGGCAATGGGTTACGACTATGTGAGTTCCAACATGGCCCGCACGGCGGCGCAGAAAGAGCTCGATAATCAGAAACGCCTTAATCAGCAGATGCTGGTGATTCAGAAAGAGCAGATGGAACTGGAGAAGAAGTCGAAAGAGGTTCAGGCTCGCATCGACGCCATCAAGAAGCTTCGTGAGTCGCAGCAAGGTCCGAGTGCGGTATTGCAAGAGATCAAAGCGCGCTTTGATGCCGTTCCTGGTCTGTATCTGACGAGTATTGAAAACAAGGATGGTGAGATCACGATCAAAGGTGAATCACCAAACGAGTATTCAGTAACAAAGTTTGGACAGAGCCTCGAGTTCTCCAACGGTCTATTCAGCAACCTCAACATCGAGACGCAACGGGAAGCGGCCAAAGTGCCGGCGCCAGCGGCAGGAAGCCCTGCGACGGCTGCCAACGACGCAAACGCTTACAAGCCCGAGGTGGTTGTCTTTACAGTGAAAGCAAGCTTCGGCAACTCAAAGACTCAATCGCAATCACAGTCAACGGCCACCCCTGCGAACCAGGTCGCACTGAAAAAGTGAGCTCCACCGATTCGCTTCGTGGAGACTCGAGCTAAAGGATAAAGCGATGAAATTCGGCAAACTCCCAACCCTTCCATGGTACCTGCGGCTGGTCGCGTTTTTGGCGCTTGGCGGCGTCATGTATGCAGGCTTCTGGTATTTCGTGACCAGCGGCACGCGCAAAGAAACGAAGACCATGGAAGACGAGATCGCCAGGTTGCGACCACTTAACGCGCAGGCGCAAATCGTTCAGCAGAACCTCAACAACTTCAAAGCAGCGTACAAAGCGCGTGAAGAAGAGTACGCGGAGTTGAAGGCACTCCTGCCCGAACAGCGTGAACTGACGAATGTCTTGCAGGGAATTCAAGATCGCGCTCGCAGTAGTGGTCTGGTGCTCACGCGGTTCAATCCGAAGGAAGATCTGCAACAGGACAACTACAGCGGAAAGAAGATCGAGGTGAGTGTCACAAGCGGCTTTAACAATCTGCGAGCGTTCTTTGAACAGTTGGCCCACTACCAGCGAATAGTTTCGGTCACGAACTTCGAGTTAAAGCAGTTGGAGAAACAGTCGGCGAACAAGACTGTCGATGCACGTTTCGATCTGACAGCGTATTACGTTTCTTCGGAGCGCTTGCAAAGCCAGGTCCAAAACGCGAAGCCGGCAGCCGGTGGAGCAGTGCCCGCTCCTGCCGTTCCTGCTGTTCCAGCCCAGCAACCCCCGAAATGAGCTCACTCCAGAAAGCGAAGACGATGATGCAAGTCAAAGAAACATCGAGACTCCGGTTTACAACTCTTCTGCTCGGCGCAGCGATTGTTATCGGCAGCGGTTTTGCGCTCGGAGTCATGGCCCAGGAAACTCAGCCACAGAAGCCGGTTGGGACGAAGCGAGTTTACAGCGGCCGCGATCCTTTCAGAAAATACGAACCACCTCCACCGGTCGTAAAACGCGTAGCAGGGCAGGCGGCGATCCCGACGATCCAGGACCGCATCGCTCAATACAAGGCGCAAAAAATCGCCGCGATGAACGCACGTATGCAGGCGCCCAAACCCACCACCGCGCTGCTGATCAGCGAAATTCAAGTTATCGGCATCTCTCGATCGCCGAGAGGTTATGCCGCCATCATCGAAGCCACACCGATCAAGCTTTCTTACGTCGTCTATCCTGGCGAAGCTTTTTACGACGGCCAGTTGGTGGCGATCGAAGACAAGCAACTCGTGTTTCGTCGCGAGACTGTATTTACCGATGGGCGTCGCGTCCGATCAGTCGAGTCCAAACCTTTACGACAAACAACCCAGGTGAACTCGATGACCGCGACTTCCAACCCGCAATGAATCTTTGGTTTGGCTATAGGCCAAACCGTTGACGCGCTCGTGTTTTTCGACTCTGAAGACACCGGCGCCCTTTTGACAAAAACCAGAACGTAGCCGTGCAGTGCGGCGCGCGCTTTAGTTGCCCTGGCAATCGAGCGTAGTGCGTGACGGCCGTTCGGATCTCCCTAGGAGGGAACGATGTCTTTTCAGCCTCGAGTCAGATCAGCCATCAGGACTACGCTCGTCCTGTCGCTTGTATGCCTTTCGGCAATAGGCGTTTTGGCTGCCCCCAACATTGCAAACGACGAACAGGGCCCGACGCAGCAGAGTTCCGCGGCGGCGCCGATGCCGACACCTCCTGTCGGCATGTCGCGCTCGACGGACAAGCAGTCGGAACAAGGACGTCAGTATGGTCAACCAGGTTTTGTCGGCGAGCCGATAAACCTGAACGTCGTCAATGCTGACATTCGCGACATCCTGAATTACATCACCGAGCAGTATGGCGTGAACTTCGTTATCGATGCTTCAGTCGGCGCTATTCCAGTGACGGTAAATGTTCAGGATGTGCCGTGGAATGTAGCCCTCGATGCGATACTCAGAGCGAATCGCCTGGGTATCGAGGTCAACGGAAACATTCTTCGTGTAGCGACGACCGACGTGCTCGCCAAGGAATCAGAAACTCAGAAAGTGATCAACGACTCGCGTCTGGATGCTTCACCACTCGTTACCGAATTCATCAGGCTCAATTACGCGCGCGCTTCAGGTACGCTGGCCCAGGCGGCCGGTTCGACGGGCGCCTTCTCCGGCGGTTCCACCAATCTTAGCTTTAGCGGTGGCGCCGGTGGTGATGCGACGGGTGGCGGCGGCGATCAAGGTTTGTTGCCGATCATTTCACGAAGACTCTCGCGACGTGGTTCGATCGAAGTCGATGGTCGCAGCAATACGCTGATCATCACCGACGTCAAAGAGAACATCGACGCGATTCGCCAGTTGGTCGCGATCCTGGACCAGCCCGAACCGCAAGTTGAAATCGAAACCCGCATCGTGATCGCGCAGCGCAACTTCAGTCGCGATCTCGGCGCGCAGATTTCGGCGGCGGTGAAGGGGCCCTTCGGGAGACTCGGCTCAATCAGTAGCATTCCACAACCAAACGCTGCTGCCTCCGGATCGGGATCGGGCAGTGGAGCGGCCACGGGGCCTCCGTCCACATCCCTCGATCCTTTTCGCGACCCAACTTCGAGGTTTTTAGGTCCGTTTCAGCCAAACGGAGCTCTTCAAGCCGCAAGTCCGAGCACGATCATCGGACTTACGACCGGCCTGTTTGGAACCGCTCAGATTGGGTTGTTGATATCGGCAGCCGAATCTAAAGGCCAGGCCAAGACTATCGCGACTCCACGCGTGACAGCTTTAAATAACAGACCGGCACAAATCGAAAGCGGTTCGCAGATTCCGGTGCAAACGACACAGGCTGCAGGTGGAACAGCGGTCGTCACCACCACTTTCGTATCCGTGCCTCTACGTCTTTCAATCACTCCGCAGATCACCGATGCAGGAACTGTCGTTCTTCGTGTGACCATTGAGAACAACACGCTGAACACCGGTATCGCAGTTGGTGGTGTACCGGGTATCGACACTCAGCGCATGCAATCGGAAGTGTTGGTTCCGGACGGTGGCACCACCGTTATGGGCGGTGTGCTCGCTGACACTGAAGGCGAAGCACAGCAGCGCACTCCGGGCCTTGCCTCGCTTCCTGTCGTCGGCAATCTCTTCAAGAGAAAACTGACGACGCGACAGAACAGCGAGATCCTGTTCTTCATCACTCCGCACATCTATCGTCCTGATTACCAGGGCCGGCCGACGGCGGGAACAGTCAGCAATGGTCAGCGATCGATCACGATTCCTCAGCCAGTACCGCTAGGCAATCCGCCGTCAAACACGCCGACTCCGACTCAGTTGCAACAACCTCAGCAGCAACCCACGACCACACCCACTCAACCGCAGTTGCTGAGTGCTCCGTTGCCGAATAGTCCGAGCGGAGCAACGACGGCGCGTCCTGGTACTTTGAGCGGTCAACGTCCGTAATTGGAGGGCACATGTTCAAGGAACTGCTTGACACTATTGTCGAACGCACCGAGGGAAGCCTCGGTGCGCTCATAATGGGCACAGACGGCATCGCGGTTGAAAAGGTGCTTGGCGAAGCCGGCATGGAAGCAAACCTCGATGTTGCCGCGGCTGAATTTACTTCGCTCGTGCGCAGCGCTCAACGAGCGGGAATTGATACGGGTCTTGGCGGATTGCGTGAGCTCGTAATCTCGCTTGAAGGCGCGGTGATGTTGATGCGACTGTTGAGCCGCGATTACTTCGTCGTGCTTGCGCTCAGCTCGGAAGGTAATCTGGGTCGAGGGCGATTCGAATTGCGCAAAGCGGAGTTGAAGCTCGCGAAAGAGTTTGCGGTTTGATGCCACAAAGAGGCACAAAAAGCGCAAATCGATTCTTGAGGCATTTTGTGCATTTTGTGCTTCTTTGTGGCGTAGTTTTGTATTGTGTCGAGGTCAGGGCTGCATCGCTGTTTGGAAGGGTGATCGAAGTTCAAAGCGGCGACGCCATCACGATCTTCAATCTCAATCGACCAGTTAGAGTAAAGCTGCTCGGCGTCGATGCACCAGAGCTGGACCAGGCGTTCGGCGACGTAGCAAGAAAACATCTCTCCGATCTCATCTACGACAAATCAGTGACGGTGGAATACTCTGGTATTTCTGCCGATGGCAGTATCGCAGGTCGAGTTCTCTTGAACAGCGCAGACATCGGCGCGCAGATGATTCGCGACGGTGTTGCCTGGTTTGATCCGGGCGCAGTTAGCCGTTTGAGCACGACGGATTGCGACGTCTATCAACAGTCGGAACAGGCGGCACACAACGAGCGCCGCGGACTATGGCAGGAAGAGAATCCGATAGCACCGTGGGATTTCGTGAGGGCCGCGGCCGAGCGGAAGAATCCCGTTGTGAGTTTGAAATCAGTCTTTCCCGTTGCGCAGACTCGAGCCGATCGTCCAGTTCCTGAGTTGACGAATCTGACTTTGATGGCGGCAGGAATCAGTCCGCGGTCAGGCGGAGGCGGAGCAGATCCAGCGACTCTTGCGGCATCTCTCACAACGTACGCCAAGAACTGGGGCCCGTTTCAAGTCCCCGGACAAAACTTTTCAGTGTTGATGCCTGATGAGGGCCAGCAGGTTACGAATCAAATATTCGCCGGCGACCGTCCTGCCGACATGAGCTTTTACGTTGCGCGAGAAGGTTGGGCCATCTATTCGGTTTGGTGGCTGAAGGCGCCCACCTACGGCGAGACGGACAAGATGGCAATGGACGCGATGATTCTTAAAGGCGTGCTAAAGGGAGTGCAGGCTGGTTATGAGCGGCGCGGCGATCAGTTTTCGTGTGAACGACAGCGCGAGAAAAACGTTTCGATGAATGGGTATACCGGCAGGGAGTTTGACTTCGCGTCATGCTCAGTTCCACTGCGCGTGCGTGCTTTTACCAGGGTTGTCGGCGATGAGCGCGAGCTGTTCTTCGCAGGAGTTCTTTACTCGGAAGAAGAAGACGAAAACGTGGCGCGCTTCATTAACTCATTCACCGCTGGCCCACAAAGAAAAGCCAACTCACGAAGCCGGTAGTGTTTTAAGGTAGTTGCACGTAAGGCATGCCGCGCATGATGATTCGTTGCCGGCGCGCCACGCGTCGCGGATTCACCTGCGGATTGAAAACAGTGCGCGGGTTCGGAATCATCGCTGACAAAAACGCTGCCTCATTCGCTGTGAGCGCCGATGCCGGCTTGTGAAAGTAATGCTGCGACGCAGCCTCAGCTCCATAAATCCCATCGCCCCACTCAATCACGTTCAAATAGATCTCGAGTATCCGCCGCTTCGTCAGCGTGCGCTCCAGCATCACTGTCACAGCTGCCTCCTGGGCTTTTCGTAACAACGAGCGTTGCGACGTGAGATAAAGATTCTTGGCGAGTTGCTGAGTGATTGTTGAGCCGCCGCGTTTGAATTCCGGCAGACTCGGAAGCCAATCGTCGTTTTCGCCTTCCGCTTTAGCTTGCCGCGCAGTTTCCCTTTGCGCCTGCTCGAATGCCTTCTGGAGTGCCTCGTAATCGAAGCCGTGATGGGTGGTGAAATTGGTGTCTTCACCAGCCAGAACAGCGCGCTGAAGATTAGGTGAGATTTTTTCGAGCGGGACCCAGACCTGTTCACGTCTCGGCTGCTGACCGTTGGCTTCTGCTTCTCGAGCGCGCGCGTCAATTAATGACGTCGACGATGGATTGGAATTTCGCAGCAGCAACACGCGCACGAACATGATGCCTTCGTAGATGATGATTCCCGCTACCAGGCCAATCAGTATGAGAAACAACAGTCGGAATAGTCTGCGCATGTAACGGCGAGATTATAGGTCCTATAGGACCTGTAGGACCTATATTTTTCTCAGAGGCTATTTTCGCTGAGATTTCCGCGTGATGCCGCGGTAGATGGCGCTGCCGGGAAGTTTGCGCGGTAGCTCGAAGTCGTCATCGACAATGTCTTCGAGATGCACGGAAGCCGCGCGTGCGTAGGCGAGCAGGATCATGAGGCTGGGCTCGCGTTTGTCCTGTTCATACTCGGAGATGCGGCCGTAATGCATGCTGTCGCTGTAGCCGAGACGCTCGAGCATCTGCGTCTGCGACAGTCCAAGGCCGATGCGTATTTGACGGAGTTTTTCGGCGAGTCGTAACGGCCGCGGCCGCGGGTTTCCCATCAGAAGTTGCCTCCTGACAGGAAGTCGTTCCGGCGCTCACTCGCAGTTGGGAGTCGACTGCGTTCGCTTTTCTTTTTCGCCGTGAGTATGAACCTTTCATGCTCAACGGCGATGCTCATCACTCGTTAGTGTGGGAGGTTGAGCCGCGCATTTTGCCGTTGCCGAGTTGTCAAAGACGGTGCATGGTAAAACAACCAGGGCCTAATCGCAAACAGAAAAATTACTAATCCGCGAAAATCCGTGGCCAGGCGAGCCGAACATAAATTTCCTTGTCGATACTCGCACTTGGGAGTACAATCGGGCGCTGATGGGCGCCAAACCGAGATTCCGACCCAAAAACCTTCCACGAAAGCTTCTTCAGATTAGAAACGCCTTGCGCTTGTCGCAGTCACAAATGTTGCGACGCCTGGGCGCGGAGCATTCATTCTCCGCGGCCCGAATCTCTGAATACGAGTCGGGTGTTCGTGAACCGTCCCTCTGGATGTTGCTGGCGTACGGCCGTGTAGCGCGAGTGCACCTCGAAATACTCATCGATGACAACGAGACTCTTCCCGACAAACTGCCTGGTGGTTTCAATTACAAGCGTTCCAGACAAAAGCTTGCCACGCCTCAGCGCGATAGCAGAGTACTTAGAAAAAGTAATTCCTAAAAATAGCTTGACAGTCCTCTCATCTGTGAGTATTCTCAACTGTGAGTAGAACAAAGAGGACAGAGTAGCTCTCAAAAGAGAAGACCGTTCTGAGGCGGTAGCCCGTACCTTCGAACGATCTGCGGGAGTGAATTCGCAACGCTTATGAATGTCTTGTTGTTTCTCCCCAGTTACGACAGGCGGCCCTTCCGACGGTATGGCGCGCATTTGCGCCTAAATTCATTCACTCCAAAGAATCATCAAACCAACGCGCCCCATCGAGGAGACCTCATAATGACGCATGAACTGAACAACGTTCCAACGGACCCTGTCGAAAGCTCAATACTTGTGATTCGCGGCCAGATGGTAATCCTGGATAGACACTTGGCTAAACTCTACAATGTTCCAATCAGAACACTGCACGACGCCGTTAAATGGAATCCAGAGCGGTTTCAACCTGGTTCCGCGTTTCAACTCACGACTGACGAAGCCAGGGTATTGGATCTTGCGGTGGGCCAAAGACCAGGAAGAAAATACGTAAAACGTCCTTATGTATTCACGGCTGATAGCATCTTGACGTTCTCAAGCATGTTTAGAAGCGAGCGTGCAATACAAGCAAACAGGCAGATCCTTTACGCTTTGATCCGTCAGTGGGAAATGCTCACTTCAAAGTCCCCTTTTTGGTGATTTTGTGCCTCTTTGTGGCCGCTAATGCACCAGCGGATCGCTTAGTGATTCGTCGTGGCCGATGCTGAGGGCGAGGGCGCGGATGGCGGTGCGGGCGTCGTGCTGTTGTTCGTAGGTTAATAGGGACCAGGCGAGCGCGATCGGACACTCAATGTCGTGAGTTAAGGCTTTGTGGCAAACAGGGCAACCGTCGAGCGACAACTCGACCAACACGTAGAGCTTCGCCAGCAACATGACGATCAGCTCAGCGCGCTTCATCTGCTCGTCTGATTCGAACATGTCCGTAACCACGAGCTCGCAGATTTAATACTGTAGCTTGTTTTCCCACTTCACTCGCTTCAGCAGCGCAAAGTCGGAAAGCATCTTGCCGGCGCCAAGCACCACCGAAGTCAGCGGATCGTCAGCAACAAACACAGGTAGTCCAGTTTCCGAACGCAGGCGCTTGTCGAGATTTGAGAGCAACGCTCCCCCACCAGTCAGCACCACGCCACGGTCAATGATATCGGCTGAAAGCTCCGGCGGCGTGCGCTCCAGCGCAACACGCACGGCATCAACAATCGCACTCACAGCCGGATCAAGCGCCTGTCGTACTTCCTCGTCCGTCACTGTAATCGTTTGCGGTATACCCTCGACGAGATTGCGTCCGCGCACCTCCATCGACAGTGGCTCGTCCAGCGGGAACGCGCTACCGAGCTGGATCTTGATCTCTTCCGCCGTTCTTTCGCCAATCAAAAGGTTGTATTTGCGCTTCACATACTCGGCAACAGCGTTGTCCATCGCGTCGCCGGCAGTGCGGACTGCACGGGCGTAGACGATGCCGCCAAGACTGATCACTGCGATATCGGTCGTGCCGCCGCCGATATCCACGACGATGTTTCCCTGTGGCTCGGTGATCGGCAAGCCGGCGCCGATCGCTGCCGCGACCGCCTCTTCAACCAGGTATACCTCCGACGCTTTCGCACGGTACGCCGAGTCCTCGACCGCCCGCCGCTCGACCTGCGTAATCTCGCTCGGAATTCCGATCACAACACGCGGGCTCACCCAGGTGCGGCCGTTGTGCGCCTTGCGGATGAAGTGTTGGAGCATCTTCTCGGTGACTTCGAAATTGGCAATCACTCCGTCTCTCATCGGCCGAATGGCAACGATGTTGCCGGGCGTCCGGCCCAGCATCTCCTTTGCGTCCTTGCCCACCGCTTCGACATTATTTGTCACCTTATTAATGGCGACGATAGATGGTTCGCTGAGCACAACGCCGCGGCCTTTCGCGTAGACGAGCGTGTTGGCGGTGCCGAGGTCGATGGCCAGGTCGTTGGAGCGGAGGCCGGAAAGCAGCGGGAAAGACATAGTGACACCTCGAATTGAGTTGATTTAACGAGCGCTTCTGTTGAGAAGATCTTTGGGAGGGCATCCCGAAAGCCGCGATCTTTGTCGGGACAACAAAGACAAACAGAATTTAATTTGATTTAGAATGAGGTGTCAAGACAAATTTTTGCCGCAGATGAACGCGGATGACGCGGATCTGATCCGCGTCATCCGCGTTCATCTGCGGCTAATAAACTCAGTATTGCCAATTCACGTTGACGAATCCGGTGCCGCTAGTCGGTACCGTGTACTGATGATTGCTCCCGGCTTCCCACGTGACCGCGCCATTTGCCGCGATCTTTATGAACTTGAACTGTATCGTTTGCCCGGCGGGAACGCTGGCAACCAAAAACCAATTGGGGTAATTCGGAGTCAGCATCGGGCCAACGGCGCCATCCCAAGTTGTTGACCAATTGCCGAGTTCGACCGTATTGCCGGTGAGAAAGATGTAGTCGCCCACCTGAGTCGGCGACGCATTGTTGACCGTGAACGTGATCGGAATCAGTTTGGCTGTTAAGACTGTGTACTGAATCGCATTGGAGACTTGCCCGCCCGAGTTGGTCACAGTGACGTTGTAATTGCCGTTGGTGATCGATGGCGTCGTGGCGGTGATCTGAGTCGACGTCCACGAATTGACAGTGGCTGTGGTCGTGCCGAACTTGACGGTGCCTGTCGTCGAGCCGAAGTTCTTACCGGCGATGACAACCTTCACTCCCGATTGTCCGTTGGTTGGTCCAAGGGAACCGATCTGCGGCGCCGCTGCGCCCTCTGTGAATTGCCAAACGGAAACAGTGTGCGCGGGAAGAGTGAAGCTCGTCACCGGGTTGTTATCACCGGAGCCAGCGCTGACCACTATCGAGAGTCCACCCAAAAGGTTGGTCAGATAATCGGAATAACTGCCCGGCGGAAGCGACGTGTTCAGCCCGCTGATGTTGTAGCTGGTCGTTTCGTTTTTATTGATCGCAACCAGCACGACGTTGCCGAAAAACTTCCGCTCGTAAATGTAAACGTCGTTGTTGATCCAGCGTTGGCCCATCGAGCCATACGCAATCGCCGTGTTATTGCGCCGCAGCGTCGAGAGCTTGTTGACGAGTTGATACGCCGTGGTGCTGGTGCTGAAGTTTGACATCATCGGGCGGTTGTAAGGATCTGTGCCGCCACCTGTGTCGTTGTGCAGATATTGTTCGGTGCCGTAGTAGATGCACGGAATGCCGCGGCTGGTCAGTGTAAACGCCATCGCTTCGTGAAGGCGGTTGTTGTTATTGTTGATGGAAAGGAATCGCGCCATGTCGTGATTGTCGATGAACGTTACGAGATCTTCCTTCCAGGTGAAGTTGTTTCCTTCCGTCGCGATCACAGAATCGATATCGGAAAAGTTTGTGTTGGAGCCGAAGACGTTTCGAATCGCGGTGTTCAGGGGAAAATCGAGCAGTGAGATGCCGCTCTTGTTCGCAAACTTGTAAGAGTCGTGATAGAGCGGATCGGAAGTGTTGCCCTGATACCACTCGCCAAAGAGAAAGCTATCGCCATACGTGTAGATCGAATTCGCGAGACTGTACTGCCAGCCCCAGGTCAAGTGTTTGACCGCATCGATGCGAAAGCCGTCGACGCCGTGTTGTTGAAATAACTGCGCGGCGGCTTTGAGGTACGCGTCCATCGTCGCGTGTTCCTGATTGATGTCAGCCAGATCGAACAGCATGTAATACTGCACTTGATAACGATCGTCCCAGCCGCCGCCCGAGATGTTTGGATTGTGATGGAAGTAGCCGTTCGTATCGTTGGTGAAGTTGCCGAGGAATGTGCCGTTGTCGTAAAGCGCACCAAACTCGCCCGCATTGTCTTGGGTTGAATGATTAGGCGCAAAATCGACGATGACTTTGATTCCGTTTTGATGGGCCGCAGTGACGAGATTGTCAAACTCGGTCCAGGTGTTACTTGCGTTGCCGAAGTGTTCTTCGATGCGTTTGAAATCGCGAGCCTGGTAACCGTGATATGAAGCGGTCGGATTGCCGTTGCCGTCGGGAATGTTGGTGTTGAGATTGTCGACTGGTGGTGAAATCCAGATCGCGGTCACGCCCATGCCGGCGAGATACGACATCTTCTGCTGAATGCCCGCCAGATCTCCGCCCCAGTAAAGGCGCCAGTTTGTTTTGGTTGAGTCGTATAGACCAGCGCTCTGCGCCGGGTCGTTGTTTGAGCTGTTACCGTCGAAGAAACGATCGGTGATGATTTGATAGATGACTTCGCGTTTGAAATCGGCAGCGGTGCTTGTTTTGACCGGCGCGAGTAGAATGGCGAAGAGAAGTGAAAATACGGCGAGTTTTAGTGTGAGCTTTTGCATGAGAATGTCCTCCGTAGGGGAGTCTATACAGGATTTACAGGAATTTCTATACAAGATTTCTTGAGCCATGGATGATCAGGCGGACATTCTGATCGTTGGTGCGGGCGTCGCGGGACTTGCGGCGGCGCGCGAGCTGAGCGCTGCGCATCGACACGTGGTTGTGCTCGAAGCGCGCAACCGCATCGGCGGACGAATCAACACACACTTCGATCGCTTTCCCATCGAGCTGGGTGCCGAATTCGTTCATGGCAAACCACCCGAGACGCTGACCATCGTCGAGCGTGCACATCTCGCGCTGAAAAGAGTCCCAAACCTACATTGGCATTTGCATGACGGCATACTAACGAAGTCGCCGGAGTTTTGGTCAAAGATCGAAAAGCTCACGCACGACATGAGCGAGTACACCGGCCCGGACGAGGCCTTCTCCGAGTTTCTCGACGACTACCAGCGAAAGACGAAGATCGAAGACATCCGATCAATAGCCACACTCTACGTCGAAGGGTTTCACGCTGCTCATGCCGACAACGTCAGCGTGCATGGGCTAAACAAGACGAACAAGGCTGCCGATGAAATAGACGACGACAAACAGTTTCGGCTTCCGAATGGCTACAGCCGGTTGGCTCAGAGTCTGCACGACGATGCGGTCGCTCGCGGAGCGAGTTTTCACCTGAATACGGTAGTTGAGGAAGTGAACTGGATGCGCGGCCAGATTGAAGTGTTAACCACCGCACACGAGCGATTCACAGCGCGCCGGCTCCTCGTCACACTCCCGCTGCCTCTACTTCAAAAGAGCGACCAGGTTAGATTCAATCCGCCACTCGTTGAAAAGCAGAATGCGGCCAACAAACTGGCCATGGGCGTGGTAATCAAAGTCTTGCTGCGTTTTCGTGAGCCGTTTTGGAAAGACTTGCGCGTTCCAGGCGAAGGCGATTCGACCACAGACCTCAAGGATTTTGCTTTCATTCAAGCGCCCGACCAGTTGCTGCCGACCTGGTGGACGCAGTTTCCTCTCGACAGGCCATTGCTCGCCGGTTGGGCCGGTGGTACACGCGCTGAACGACTGTTGGGCGAGAGCGATGACGCGCTGTTGGACTACGCACTCGAGAGTCTTACGCATATTCTTCGTACTCCGAAGGCAATTCTCGAAGAGCTGTTAGAGGAGTTTTACATGCACAACTGGCAGCACGATCCATGCTCGGGTGGTGCATACAGTTATATTCCGATTCATGGAACTGACGCGCAATCGGAATTGGCCCAACCTTTGGAGGACACTCTGTTTTTTGCTGGAGAGGCTACGAATACGGAAGGGCATCAGGGAACGGTTCACGGTGCGATTGCCACCGGCTTACGTGCTGCTCGCGAAATATTAGCCGCGGATTTTCGCAAATGAATGCGGATGAAACCTGATCCGCGTTAATCCGCGAAAATCCGCGGCTCAGTGTTGCCACCGCACACCACGATGCCGACGCGTTCCCCGGGTTCAGCTTTGTACCGGCCTGACAGCAATGCTGCGAAGGCAGCAGCGCCACCAGGCTCAGCGAGAACTCGCATCGACTCCCATAACTTTCTTTGCGCTTCAATGATCTCTTCGTCTGAGACGAGCACAACCTCGCGTACGTATCGTTGAGCAATGGGAAACATCTGCTGACCGACTTGCCTCGGCGCCAGTGAGTCTGCGGCGACACCACCTGCGGGAGCGTCAACCGGCTGTCCTGCTTTCAAAGCGAGATGAAGAGTCGGAGCCGCGGTCGGCTCGACGGCAACTATCTTCATTCTGTCCTGGTACCACGATGCGATGCCACCAATCAGCCCGCCACCACCGACAGCCACGAGCAACGAATCGAGTCTTGGAGATTGTTCCTCCAATTCCATTCCAAGCGTGCCCTGGCCCGACAACGTTTCGTTTCCTTCATACGCGTGAATTGGAAGTGCGCCCGACTCTCTGGTCCATGCTTGACTCGCTTCCAGTGAATCAGCGTAACGCTCTCCAGTAATAACCAACTCCGCTCCGTAGCCGCGAATTCGATCGAGTTTTGCTGGTGACGCAACGGAAGGCACAAAGATCGTTGCGCGCTTACCCAACTTCATCGCCGCGAAAGCCACAGCCGCTCCGTGATTGCCGCCGGAAGCGGCGACGACACCTACGTCCGGAACCGTTCGCGTCAACATGTTGGTGAACGCACCGCGTGCTTTGAACGATCCTGAGTGTTGGAAGAGCTCGAGCTTGAAAATGATTTTGATCGAATTGAGATCAAACTCCGTTCCATCGACTTCCAGGATCGGTGTGCGGCGGATGTGCGGACGTATGACGCGCTCGGTTGCTTGAATTCGCTCGCGCGAGACTTCTGCCCATGTGACTTCTATTGCTTCAGTCATACCTGATCTAGTTAACCACACATTGTCAATCAAACACGATTTAGTTAGCATGCCGAACATCATGACCACTACTTCCGAAACACTTTCAGGCGAAGAGATTGTTGAGCTGTGCCGGCGTCACACGCTCTTTGAATGGTCCGCGCAAGCGGCGGTTGATCCGATTCCTGTCGCGCGGTCAAAGGGAATCTACTTCTGGACGCCCGAAGGCAAACGCTTCATCGATTTCAACAGCCAACTGATGTGCGTCAACATCGGCCACGGCGACGAGCGCGTCATTCGCGCGATCCAGGATCAAGCCGCGACACTTGCTTACGCCAATCCATTTATGGCCACTGACGTGCGCGCGCGTCTGGGGGCAAAACTTGCTGAGCTGACGCCAGGCGACATCGATGCGTTTTTCTTTACCAATGGCGGCGCCGAAGCAAATGAAAACGCGATCCGCGTTGCGAGACTTTATAGTGGCCGTCACAAAATCGGCGCACGATATCGCGGCTATCACGGTGGAACAGCAGGCGCACTGACACTCACCGGCGATCCGCGTCGCTGGGCCGCTGAACCTGGAATCCCGGGTGTCTTTCGCATTCCAGACTATTATCACGGTATTCAAAGAGGTTGGGACACAACCGAAGACGTGCTCGCGCGCACAGAGGAAGTGCTCGAGCTCGAAGGGCCAAAGACGGTTGCTGCGATCATTGTCGAGCCGGTTGTCGGAACCAACGGCATTCTGATTCCACCTGATGGTTACATGCAGGGGTTACGCGAGCTTTGCGACAAGCACGGCATCCTTCTGATTGCCGACGAAGTGATGGCAGGTTTTGGCCGCACTGGAGAGTGGTTCTCGATCGATCACTGGAAGGTTGAGCCCGATCTGATAACGATGGCGAAGGGTTTGACAAGCGCGTACGTGCAACTTGGCGCGGTTGGCATGCGACGCCGGATAGCCGATCACTTTCAGAAGAATGTCTTTTACGGTGGACTCACTTACAACAGCCACCCGCTCGCTTGCGCCGCGGCACTCGCGACGATCGCGGTTTATGAAGAAGACGATCTGATCGAAAACGCGCGACGGATGGGAACTGTGATGCGTGGTCTTCTTGAAGAGCTCCAGACTCGACATCCATCGGTTGGCGCCACACGCAACATCGGACTGTTTGGCATTGTGGAGGTGGTGAGAAATCGAGCGACGCGTGAGCCGATGGCGCCGTTCAATGGATCTGCGCCGGAGATGCAGGAGCTCGGAAAGTTTTTCCGGCAGGAAGGGCTTTACACGTTAGTGCGGTGGAACACGTTCTTCACCAATCCGCCGCTGTGTATCACTGAAGCTGAGTTGCGCGAAGCGTTCGCGATCATCGACCGCGGCCTCGAAATCACCGATCGCGCCGCTTCTTGAGCCACAAAAAGGCACAAAATTCTTAAGCCACAAAAAGGCACAAAGATGGCTACGATGCGTAAGGTTACTGACGTTGATCGGCTGGCCGCGCGGCACCGGCCGCCCGGCCAGCCGGTCATGCACCAGAATTGGGGCAAACTGCTCTTCATGCACTGGCGCATCAATGAGAATCTCCTGCGACCGCACGTTCCAGATTCACTAGAGATTGACACTTACGGCGACTCCGCGTGGATCGCGATGACGCCCTTCACGATGTGGGACATTCGCGCCTTTCCGCCCTTTGTGCCGCCGATTCCGGGATGGAGCGCAATGCACGAGCTGAATGTGCGCACTTACGTGCATTACAACGGCGTTCCGGGGGTGTGGTTCTTTTCGCTCGATGCCAATAGCAGCGCGGCGGTTTTGGCTGCGCGCACGTTTTTCCGTCTGCCTTATTACAACGCCGAAATCAAGATGGAAGGTAAAAAGAAGATCAAATACAGGTCGAGGCGGGAAGACGATCCGGCGGCTGCGTTTCGCGCTGAATGGAGCGTGGGCGAACCTCTGCCAAACTCACAGCCCGGTTCGCGAGAATTCTTCTTTACCGAGCGTTACATTCTCTACACTCAATGGCAGGGCGAGCTCTATCGCGCGCGCATCTATCACGAGCCATGGCAACTCTACAAAGCTGAGTTAACCAAGTTTGGCTCCAGCATGCTCGAAGCCTTGCAGATCCCGCAACCAAAGACCCAACCCATCCTCCACCACGCCGAAGAAATCAGCGTCGACATCTGGATGTTAGAAAGCGTCGAAGACTGAGCAGAGAGAGGGGCCAAAGGACCAAGAAAAGGTGGCTTTAGCGAGCCAAAAGTGGTATAAGCAACACACCGATATCCCTTAGGTTATTCGTTCGGACTAACCCCACGTCCGATCTCCCCTTACCGTGCGGCGTTTTACTGATTAACTCCTTGCAAGGGGGTTCTCGATGTTCAGATTGCTCGCTATCGCCATCGTTTTGCTTTTCTGTGGTCTAGCGGCAGTAACGCCGGCCCAGACGGTAACCAGTTACGCCGATGATTCAAGAAACCCTCGAACCGCTGACCGAGTTGTTTCTCCCGAGGCCAGGGCCGAGTCAAAACGACTCTACAAAGAGGGTGTGAAATACGGTCTGGCAGGATTATTTCCGCAGGCTATTGAGATTCTCCAGCGCGCAGTGCGACTCGACCCGGGAAATGCCGACGCCCATTACGCATTGGCCCACGCATATTTCGACACGAAGCAGTGGGAGAAAGCAGTCGACAGTCTCGAGCGCGTTGTTGAACTGAACCCGAAAGATCAGGAAGCCCGCGATCGGCTGTCACTCGCGCGAACGATGGCTCATGGAGGCAACGCCTCCAGGCCCAGTGCCTCACGTTCAAACCCATCGTCGTCGCCAGAGCCAGTCGGCGTTCAGGTTTCCATGAATGTGAAACCCGCACCGCCGCCGCCGCTCAAAACAGAGCCTCTCACATCAGAGCAGCCAGTCGAAGAAGTTAACGCCGCCGCAAACGAATTAGCGCTCACTAAAATCTACCGCGTCGGGCCCGGCGACGTGTTGGATATCCGTCTCAACGATTCCGCCTCACAACAGTCAACACTCTTCACAGTGACGCCAACTGGCTTCGTAGAGCATCCGATGCTGGGTGAACCTTTGCAGGCCGGCGGCCTCACCGTCGATGAAATTAGCAGCAAGTTTGAAAGCGAGCTGAAGCGACGTGCGCTGATCGACAGTCCAAAGGTTTCAGTCGGCGTGCGCGATTACGCGAGCCACACGATTCTCGTCAGCGGACTAGTTAAAGACTCGGGCACGAAGATCCTGCGTCGTGAAGCGATTCCACTTTACGTCGTGGTTGCCGATGCTCAGCCGTTGCCGGAAGCGGCACGAGTGACCGTGGTGCGCAATGAGTCGAACCAGACTTTCGACATCGACATCGCGCAGTCGCAGGACATGAACCTGCTGGTCAGACCCGGTGACGTGATCACGCTGCTGCCGAACGTAACGCAGTTTGTTTACGTGGGTGGGGAAGTGAAGTTGCCAGGGGAAAAGACTTATCGGAGAGGTTTAACTCTGACTCAGGCAATCCTCTCGGCGGGCGGTGTGACGAACAAAGCCAAGGAAGCACGGCTCGGACGAGACAATGGCAACGGTTTTTTGGCTATTAGTCGTTTTAAGTTAAAGGACATCGAATCTGGGAAGATTGCGGATCCGGTCGTAAAACCCGGCGACAGGATCATGATTGTTGAATAAGAAATGCCAGCCAATGTGAAACAAAAATCCACGCCTGATGCTGCAACACTGGAGTTGTGGCGGGTGGCGGAGACTGACGACGTCGAGGCGTTGAGGCGCATTTTGCCGCGCGTCGCCGAGATCAATGCGCGTAACAAGCATGGTGTAACCGCATTAATGCGGGCCGCCTGTCACGGCAATGAGCGAATCGTGCGCGCGCTGTTAGACCGCGGAGCGGATCCAAACCTGGCTCGTAACGACAAGTTTACCGCGCTCACGCTGGCGGCGTTTTTTGGTCACACTGAAGCTGTCAAGACTCTGATGGATCGTGGCGCGCGAACTGAAATTGTTACCCGTTGCGGCACATCGGCGCACATGTGGGCCAGGGCTCGTACGTTCGTGGAGGTCGCTCGCTGTTTGGAGTCACAAACTCCTGCTCCTACTCCTGCTCGAACTGTACCGGCGCCGCCTCTAGTAGTGAAGACGTTGAAAGAGCCGCCGGAGATCTGGGACCTGGTCCAGGAGGCGCCGCGAAATTTCAACCCGAGATCGGCGTTTCTGTCGCGTCTCAAATCGATGAACAGCAGTTTTGCGTTGCGGGTTGCGGCTGTTTTGCTGGTGAGTGCAGTGGCCGTCGTGGGCGCGATGCTTTTCAAGAACTCGCAGGCGCACAATCTGGAGCCGGACGCGATTCCTCCTGTAAGTCAGAAGTCGACCACAGAGAGCACGGTGAGCGCGCCTGCAAGTGTTGAGAAAGCGAGTAGCGAACCGGTCGTCGAGACGTCAGAAACGGGCGTTGTTCGCAATCATGGAACTCGGAGGAACGTGTTGCCGCGTCAGGTTAGACCACGTGCCAGTGCCGCTGAAGATGTGATGGCAGAGGACGGTCGGAGTAAAGAAGCACCAGCGCCTCCAGTTATCGCGACTCCGCAAATCGAAACGCGCAGTTCTACCAAAGCGAACACCGCTTTGAGCCCGCAAGTAATCGCGCCTGCAAAGAGCGCCCCACCAAAAGCGAAAGTGATCCAGTGGCCCTAGAAGTTTTGGCCACAAAGAGGCACAAAATGCACAAAACAGTTTCCGATTTTCCTTTTGTGCATTTTGTGCCTCTTTGTGGCTAATATGGTTTACGCTGAGGCACCTTTAGCTTTGGCGCGTTCCTGCTGCATGTACTCACGCATCGCGGCAATCTTCCCTGGCGCCCGCTTCTCCGACCATTCTTCGTAACGCGCGGCCACCTTTTCTAAATTCGAGAGCAGCGTCTGATCGTGGAACGCCTGACGAAATTGCGGCACCACGGCCTTGAGCTGTTCCCAAACTCCAAAGAATTCGCCACTCGTTTCGAAGAACAGATCCTCGTGAAGCAGCCCGTAGTTCACTAGCGCGCAGGTTTGCTCCCAATAACCGAGGATCATTCCCACAAATGTTCCGTGTTCCGTGCCTGGAGCTGCGATCTTCATCGCGTCGTCGATTGTTTCGGCATAGTAATTCTGCTGAAACCAGTCGCGCGCCTGTCGCAGCCTGGCTTCGCGGCGTAAATCGTAAACTTGCAGATGCAATTGTGCTTGTTCGTGCGTCGGTTTACTTTCCATGTCATTCCTTTCAGTGAATCGTTGTGTTTGTAAAATTGCTCGCCTCCAGCAATACGTCGAACGGCACATCGCTGGATCGACAATCCGACCAGATTTTTTTGGCGCCTATTGTACTCCTCTGCCCAAAAACATACGAATCACTTGGCAGCCGTGACTCTTATTGAGACACGAATGTAGTCAGAGTGCTTGATAAATCCGACTCTCGTGAAGGCTACGGTATTTGCCAGAGTTGCAGCAGCCGGGAGGGAGCACGCAAATGCATTCACTTTGGAAGCTGGGTAATCTCAGTTGGGGCGAACTTGCAAAACGAGTTTGGCACGAGACTCAGGAAGATGAGGTCTTCGGACGCGCCGCCGAGTTATCCTATTACTTCCTGCTGGCGCTCTTTCCGTTTCTGATCTTTTTGACTTCCACAATCGGCATCGTATTCGGCTCGGGCACCGGCACGCGGCACGCTCTATTCAGTTATCTCGGTCGTGTGATGCCACCGTCGGCTTTTGCCTTGATCGACTCGACGATGTGGGAAATTTCGTCAGCCAGCGGCGGTGGAAAAATATCGTTCGGAATTCTCGCGGCGCTTTGGGCAGCGTCAAATGGACTCAGCGCAATCACGACCTCGCTGAACACTGCTTACGATGTTACGGAGACACGTCCCTGGTGGAAACAGCGGTTGACTGCCATTGTTTTAACCGTGGCGTTGTCTGTCTTGATCATCTCGGCACTGTTGCTCGTGGTGGCTGGTGGTCATATCGCGGAGTGGCTTGCTGCTGCTTACGGCTTGGGTCCTACCTTTCCATTAGTTTGGAAAATCATTCAATGGCCGTTTGTCCTCGGAAGTATCATGCTTGCGTTTGCTCTGATCTACTATTTTGGGCCTGATCTTCGCAGGCAGGCATGGAAGTGGCTTACTCCAGGCGCGGCGATTGGAGTCGCGCTGTGGCTTTTGGTATCAATCGCATTTCGTGTTTATCTTCATTTTTTTGATTCTTATAGTAATACGTATGGCTCACTCGGAGCAGTGATCATTCTGATGTTATGGCTTTACTTCACTGGCGCGGCCGTTTTGATCGGTGGTGAAATAAACTCTGAGATCGAAAACTGGCAATACTCACAACGCCAGAAGCGTGCGATAATGCTTACCTAAAACTGTTCTTCGGGAACAATTTTGCGAGTTGGGCGTCTACATTGATGCCAGTCTCCACTCTCGTTTCGTTTCAAGGTGTTCTACGGGAGGTGTTACACAAATGAATCCGTTGTTTCTGCGTGTGGTTGTTGCACTAACTACTTTCGCGCTGAGCCTTGGTTTGACAGGTTTCGTGAGGATGTTTCGGAGTGATGACTTGAGTATAGCTCCGGTGAAGACCTGGTCCAGGAGCGAGCAAAGATTAACGCTTGAATACCCGATTTCGAGCATGAGTGTTGATGAATTGCGATTACGTGAAATCTATCGTGACTACGGGCCTGCTCAAACCCGGCACGATCGTGAATTCTTCGAGAGAGTTGAAACCGAAGACTTCATTCTGTTTGTGGGTGACGACCATCTTTCGAGAAATCAGGACATTCAGTGGATGGAGAGTTTGGACGACGACATTGTGTTCGAGAGCCGTCCTGAATCGATAAAGATACTTGGCGACTGGGCAATGGCTCACGGCAGCATGGAAGCGCATTACAGCGACGGCAACGTCCATTCGTGGGGCTTCATTGACGTGTGGGTCCGCCGCGGTGGCACCTGGCGCATCCAAAGCACCACCTCGGTTGATTGAACTCTGTTCCGTACGTTGGTGAGTGAAGTGGCATTAACTCAACGTCTGCCTAAGGATAGTCTGGGTCGTCTCTTGTGGTGACGAACAACTAGTATTCGCACGCGATCCTCGAGGATGCGAAAGAAGAAGTGATAGGGGAACCTGTTGAGGTCTACCCGCCTGAGGTCGCCATTGCGAACAATGTAAGATTTAGGAGACGCTGCGGCTTTCTGAAAATACAGTTTCAGTTCCGCATAAAATTCGTCGGCAAGAGCAGATCCTGCGACATGCTCATAGTATTCCATTATGCGTGAGATGTCAGAATGGACTTGTTTGTGGAATTCCAGCCGCATCAATGGCGCCGGTTCTTTATCTGATCATCCAACAGCTCCAGCGAAATAGCCTCTTCAGGATTCTGATCGAGGTCTGCATCACGACGTAAGGCCTCCGCAACGCCCTCATCCTCATCCCATAAAACGCCCGGAAGAGATTCCAGCAGATTAGCCGCGAGGATTGCTCGCTGCTTTTCGGGCAGGTCAAGCGCGAGCTTTTTTATTTCGAGTATCGATGCCATACGCAAAGCATACCGCTGACGAGACAAGTTCAGCAACAAGTTGTTGAACTGTGCTTTTGTGCTTCTTTGTGGCGAAGCAGAGCTTCAGCGGCGCTGAAGAGAAGTTTCAGATAAGTCGAGGATGTCGCCGATGGTTGGTGACATCGTCGTTTGTGCGAAGATGAGACTTCGCTGCGCGATCGCGTTGCTGCCTTTGCGACGTACGAACCAACCGATCAACGGCACGGCACGAATACCCGGAATATCCTTCACCAACGGCAGACCACCCCAGTAAGTCGTCGGTATTCCGACTTTCGCATCTGACTCGAACCGCGAAACCTCACGAATCTCGAGATTAGCGAGTTGCACTTCGGTATTGACTGTGTGTCGCTCGACGCGCGGTATTCGAGGATTTGTAGTTCCTCGTGGGTCACGAACCAGTGTTGTATCGACGAAATCAAACTTGAATCGCAGTGCCTGGCCGGTTGGATCAAAGATCGGCGTGACCTGGAAAGCACTGCCGGACGTGATGCCGTAGATCTCGGCTGCATCTTTCTCGTTTGCCGTCGATTTTAACGCCGCGAGTCCTCCGAGTATGTTGCCTGTCTGGGCGGCGAGCGTGATCTGCGAGATACTCTGCAACCCTTGAATCAGGTTTGTTTCCTCGCCCACTGACAGCTCGGCAGTTGCGCGCGGATCCACACGGGCGATGAGTCGGTTAGTGGCAAGCACCGATGTGCGTTGAATCACGCCGAATCCGATGCCGGTTTTCTTCATCCTCGTGCGCAGGCGGCCAAGCATCGGCTGAACAAATACGCGGTCAATGTCATCCTCGAATGCCTTCGTGTAGACATCGAGCATGCCATCGGCAGCGGCAACTCGTGCCGGTGATGGTCTGAGGTTGTAGACCTTCCTGCCTTTTGGCGTTTGCAAAGCGATCGTGCCATCACCTGGGTCATCGAGCGTGATCTGGCCGCTGATTACGTCGACCGCCGAAATCGGGAACTCGTCATGAATAGTGTCAAAGATTATAGGAAGCTTTTCTTGCAGACACGTGTATAAAGCGTCTTCCTCGGTGGGCGTTAAGTCTTGTAGTTCTTTTGGCGTTTCGCCTCGCTTTGGTACCCAACCTTGTCTCTTTTTATGGAGAAACTGGAAATCAGCCACCCGGCCCTGCAATCGTGTAATTCTTCCGACCAGATGCTTGAGCAGCGAGCCACGAATCGCATAAATAAGTTCCTGCTGCTGCCGCGTGGTTTCGAGGTCAGTTGGAGATCGAGGCGCCGGGTCCGTTAGCATCGCTTCCAATCTTCGGAACTGCGTTGGCTGGTTGGGATCGGTGTCGAATTGCCTGAGGCCGTTGCGGAAGTTCGTGATGATGTTTTGGCGATGATCTCTGTCAGTGAGCAATAAGACAATCAGTGCTTCATTCAGTGTTGTCGCTGAGCCGGGATCTTTTAGGCCAAACTGTTTGGGATTGTCGAATCCGAGCTCATCGATAAACTCAATGCCAAGCTCTCTGCGCACTTCCGGTGCGTAAAGCGAGTAACGTCCAAGGCGTTGATATCGTCCGGTGACGTTCGTTTGCGCCGGAGTAGTGGGAAGCGCTGCCGGATTAGGTTGGAAGTATCTGGTGTAAAGACCGCGCTCAAAGCAGTCTTTTCTCAGTGGCGAAGGGGCTGGCGCGGCTCTCGACGCGGCCTCGGCTTCAGTGTTGACAGCATTGAGAAGTAAAGTCAACGTGGTAGCGATGTTGGCGCGTGTGGCCGCGAGTTCCTGCTCCACGATCCCTAGCGCCTTGTTGAACTTCTCCGCACCTTTTTCAGTCGCGTCGCTATTCAGCTCCATCTTCCACAGCGTCATGCGTGCTTGTGGAGCGGGTTCGTCGAGTTCGGCAATGATGTCCTGTACTTTGACGACGTCTTCTCGCCGCCCGCGCACGAAGATCGCGTTCTCGCCACTAGTTGAAGAAGTGATCTCAACACGCTTTGCGGGATCGCTGCTGGTGGCGTCGGCTAATCCAAACCAGAACGGGGCGTTGTCGCGCGCGTTCGCAAATGCTGCGGACTCGACTTGCGCAGCGCGAATCGTCGCATTGCTTGCGCGTTCGAAAGCGGCCTGAGCAGTTTCGAGTTGTGACTCGGCTTCCTTTAAGGCAGCCATCAAGCCGGTGTGTTCATCGTTGAGTTTGTCCGCGCGCTCCTGCGCCGCTGCACGGTCCTGTTCGCGCTTGTTCTTTTCCTGGAGTGAAAGGGCTTTGCGCTCAGCCGAAACATCTGCGGCGGGACGACGGTTAAGCTCAGCATCTCTATTTGCCGCAGCCTGTGACAGGAAGTTCGCAGTTTCCAACTCGTCGTTCGCCTGTTGCAGTTGCTGTTGAATGTTCCTCACTCGCCTTTTGAGACCTGAAACTGCGGCGTTTGCTTCGCTTTGCGCATCTTCAGCAGCGCGCAGTTTGTCGAGACGATCTTCAGCTCTCCGGCGCGCCTCGGCATCGCCTCCGACCAACGTCGCGGCGGGATTGAGTGTCCTCACGAGACGCGGAATGTCAGTGAAATAATAGAGTCGAAACTTTTCGGTCACCCAAGTCGAGCGATCTCCCGAAAGAAGCTCCTGAAACGCGGTTGCTCTCAATCTGAGTGAATTCAAGTTTGTGGTGAGATCTTTCTGCGCCGCCTGTGTTTTCGGTTTGTCAAAACCGGCAGTGCCTGCGGAGTCCGCCTGCGCACTGATTGAATCGGCTATGCGATTGATCTTGTCGAGTGCATCGGCGATGCGTTGACCTTCCTTGATGGCTTCGAGCGCTTCCTTGTCATGAGCGGCCGGGTCTGACTTGAAGAGCGTCGAGGTGGCAAGTACCGCGGCCTCGCGAGTCTGGGCGTACTTGGCGAGGATTGCGATCTGCGCGTTCAGGTTTGAAGCAACCGTTGCGACGGACGCATGCAGTCCTTTGACCGCCGTGTCCGCCGGAGTGACTTTGGTATCGTGATCGCTGACCACAGTTTTCAACTGCGCGGAAAGATTGGTCCAACTCTCCTGCAAATCCAGATCAAACTGGATTAGCCGCGGGATATCACCGCCCTTGTTCTGGAAGAGATTCAGCAGATCGGTGGGCTCGGTAATATTCTGTTTGAAGGGCGCCAATCTATCGTCTGCCGCTTTCGCGAGTTTGGCCACCGCCGGATAGACAGCCGCGAGAGCTGTGTTCAGGTTTGTCACCAGACCAGTCAGTGCAGTGTCTTTTTCCAACTTGGCATCGAGCCGCGCTTTGACGTCTGCGATTTGGTTGTTAACTCGCGTCTTTGCTGCCTCGATACCGGGAGTACTCGTCGCTTTATCCAGGTCTGTCTTGGCGTCGTTGAGCGGTTTAAGTGCGGCTACGACTTTGGTTTGGGCGTCGGCTAGTTGCTCCTGCAGAGTCTTCTTCTCCGCAGTCGCGTCAAACATCGAGCTGACGGTCGTTGCCAGGCGACGGATGTTGCTCAAAGAGTTGATGTCCGGCTCTTTGAATGTGCTGAACTCCTGTAGTTCTGACAACCGCGCGCTGGCCTCCTGTTCCTTTGCCTCAGCGTTGTCGAGCGCGGCTTCCGCAGTATCGACAGCAGTTTTGCCCTGCGCGATCAACTCGCTCTCGGTCTTTTGGACGGCGAGAGTCGTATGAACCCCAATCACTGACGTGAAAAAGAAGGACGAAATCATCGTCAGGGCGACTAATCGTTTCAGGTCTTGGCGAGATGAGATGCGGGGGATGTTGGTCATTTAGGTGTCCTCTAGGTGTCCTTTTTATTAAGTATGGCGATTGACAGAAATTCGTTTCAGAGCGAGGACCTTGCGATTGCACGCCCTATTTTCGTCTCTTTACGCGATTGAGATTATCGAGGGCAATCGCGGCCTCGGGTGCGCCTAGAACGCGCAGCAGCGACAAACTTTCCTCGTATAAGGACGCGGCTTCCTCGTAACGACCCTTTGCCTCTCGGATTTTCCCCAAATGGTTAAGGTTTTTGGCTATACCCAACTTGTCACCCAGTTCTTGTCGTATCGACTGGCTTTTCTGAAAGTGATTTTCGGCTTCAGAATAGTTGCCGCGCAGGGAGGCGACCAGGCCAAGATTTGACTCCGCGGAAGCGATCAGAGTCTTGTCTCCGACAGTCGTCGCGAGGCCGAGACTGTCTGAAAAATAACCGTGAGCTTCGTCGAGCTTATCGGCGGCCACAAGCATTGTGCCGATCATTTGATAGTCGATTGATAGTCCTTTGAAGTCACGGTTTTCAGTCCGGATCCTGGCACTTTCACTGACATATTTAGCCGCTTGCTTCACGTCGCCGAGACGAAAACAAACCTGACTTAGCTGACTCAGAACTGCTGGTAGTAACTTCTCGTCTTTGTCCTCACGCAGACTGGCAGCGAGCTCTTCCAGCTTCTTTCTGGCCTCAGTAAAATTTCCACGTTGCTGCAAGGCTACGGCTTCCTGCAAGACGAGCATCGCGCTTCCGGTCTGCTTCTTTTTTTGCCAGAACATATGCCCTCCACGATGTCGATCGTTAAGCGAGCTAAGCCAGAGACTCCAATACGCGAAGATTGTGTTGCGCCTGCTTTATCTTCACAGGAGCGCGCAACTCTTCGGCGAGTCGCAAACTCTCCTCGAGATAATTGCGTGCTATCCGATATTCGCGCCGCCGTTGCACTCGATGAAGCCTGCTGAGTTGCTTCAGCTTAATCATGTGAACTCCCGCGAGATCGTGCATTACCTGACATCGTCCGACCTTGTGTCCAAACCGCTCGTAGATCGACAACGCTTCGAGCAGGAACTCCTCCGCTTCATCATTTCCCATGATCACGAGTGCCAGATTGTTGAGCACTGTCGCTCGGCCAATATCATCCAGCAAGTTGGTTCTGAGACTGAGACTCTCCCAGAGATCCTGAACGGCCCTTTCGTTTTCCTTCATCAAGTGAAGGAGCAAACCACGGTTGTTGAGAATTATCGATCGCAGCTTCTGATTCGTATTTCTTATTGAAAGAAATGCAAGGCTCCTGTCGTAAGCTTCCAGGCTCTCGCGTAGTTCCGGCGCCGTGGGCAGCGAGTCCAGCGGATACAAGATGCTGGCTTTTTCTTTCAGCGTTACGCCGGCGATCATCCATAACTCTGCCAACGAATCCGTCAGATCATGTCTTAATGCGATCTGCAAAGCCTCATTAACGTAAGACTGCGACCGGTCAACCTCGCCAATTCTGTAACAATGCTGCGCGAGACCCTTGAGGCATTCAATCTGGAAGTCTGGCCGGCTCAACAATTCCGCTATTTCATTGGCAGTCTCGATCTCATGTTGCACTTTGTGCCACTCACCGGATGCCATCGCGCAGTTGGCCAGTGCCTGATGCGATATGGCGACGGAGAGAAGATCGCCTTCCTGAATGCCGTGCTTCGCTGCTTTTTCCGCTGCGTGCGCAGCGCCGGTCCAATCGCCTAATTCACACCGAGAGATCGCGAGATTTGCATATGCCGAGCTGCGATTCTCCGGAAAGTAGCGTTCGCAAAGAGCTGCATCCATCTCGTTACAAACGAGACTGTCATGCACTCGTCCGACTTGTTGAAATAAAGTTGCGAGGTTGCCGTAGAGGACTGCAAGATCAGGGTCCTCCACCGGCCGTTTACTGACTAACTCCTCAATTGTGCCCTTGTAACCCTTGTCTGTCAGACATGCGTCGAAGGAATCAAAAGCATCCCGCCACCGAGATAGATTGGTGAAGCAGAGGCCAAGCCTGTAATGGACATTAAAGCGGTCCTCAGCAGTCGCGGCGACTCGTTCCGCTTGCTTCAGAAGTGACTGTGACTGCTCCCAATGTACCACATGACGGAAAATATCGCTGACAATTATTAACCGCTCGAATAGAGTCAGCGACTCAGCCCAGATAGAAGTGACCTGCAAAATATCCGGTGGTGGAGCAGAGTGTAATTCGGAAAGCGGGCCCATGCGCTCTTTCAGGTCTTGCCAAACTGAGATGAGCAATGGCAACGGATCGCACGAAATCAGAACTCCTCGTCGTTCGCGAAGTAGTCTCTCGATCTTTGGATGAACTCTCGATGCGTCGTGAGTTGGGAAGCTGAAGTCGATCACACTGTTGGCGTCCGGATCGTAAGAGAACCAGAGCAACAAGCCTTCCGGCGATTGAAAGAACGCCGGTGTAAGATCGATGTCGTCATCACTCCAGCCAAGGACTAGACAGGTTTGGCTCAGGGTCTCGACCATCAACTGCCTTTTACTGAGACCGAGGCCGCGCGAAACCTGTTTCAATACGGCGACAATCGTCTCAGGTCTATCGACTGTTCCGTGGATCTTGTAAATTGCGGAAGACGCGCGACGCTTGTGTTCATCGTCACTTGCAAAGACAACTGGCTCTTTCGCACAAGCCTTTTCGATTAAACGATCGAAGTTTGTTGTTATTAGATGACCGACTGATCCGTTCTCCAGCAGTCGCGCCACGAAGTGGTGATAGAGATTTGGTGCTTTGCCGTCAAAGACCTTGAAGAGTTGGGCCAGTTTTACTCCTGCCGATTGCTGCACGATCTCAAACAGGATCTCCATCTTCACGCTTGCTTGTTGCAGCGATTCAGCCAGTTCGTGATGGTAGTTTTCTATCAGCGGATGATTGGTGAGCGCTTTAGTGACGTGTTCGATGACGTCTCGCGCGGTAGGAAGATGGCTCGGGCCGGGTACAGAAATACCGGCACCCGCAAATATGGTCGAACGCCCGCCAGGGTCCGACCAGAGCTTCACGAGAAACTGGTGCACCTCCTCGAGCGAAATCAGTGGCGGGCGTAAAACTGATTGTGAAAGGACCATGAGATGCCACGGGGTTTAGCCGTGGATTTCCACGCTCTCGCCCAAGGAAATCCGGCCATTCCCGTTCCTTGACTGTGGTCGGTACGGCCCAAATCTGTGGTCTGTAACGTTAGCGTAAACCCTTGTATCTCGTACGATCTCGCGGTTTTGAAACGAGGCCTGAGAGCCTCGAAAGTTTAGTCGCCCTTGAGGGCGGAGGAGATCATGCGAGTTAATTTGCGAAACCTGTGTTTTGCTTTAGTTGCGGTCGCGCTCACTTTCACTTCCGGTCACGCGCAGGAGATTCAGGAGAACAAAACCCTTGCGCCGTACTTCGTTGTCAAGGGAGATCCCAATGTGGATCAGCTACCGCTCAAAGACACACGGGTCGAGATAACCGTTTCAGGTGTTATTGCCGACGTGAAAGTTCGGCAAATCTATCGTAACGAAGGTTCACGTCCAATCAACGCGTCCTACGTTTTTCCTGCTTCGACGCGTGCAGCAGTCTACTCCATGCGCATGCAAATAGGCGATGAAATCATCGTCGCCAAGATAAAGGAACGCGAACAGGCAAAGCAGGATTTCGAGCGGGCCAAGCAGGAAGGGAAGAGCGCGTCGCTGCTGGAGCAGCAACGGCCAAACGTCTTTTCGATGAGTTTGGCCAACATCATGCCGCAGGAACAAGTCGAGATCGAATTGCGCTACACCGAGCTACTTGTTCCAACTGACAATGTTTACGAAATGGTATTCCCGACAGTTGTCGGACCACGTTACATGTCACCTAAAGACTCGGCGAAGAAGGAAGACGGCTTCGTCGAGACGCCTTACATGCACCAGGGTCAGAAGCCGAAAACCGAACTTCACATCTCAGCCAAGATCTTCGCGGGCGTGCCGATTTACGATCTGTCGTGTCCATCGCACCAGATCGCACCGCAGTGGTGGAACTCGACGAATGCGCAGGTGACGCTCGACGATTCCGATGCGTTTCAGGGCAATCGCGATTTCGTGTTGCACTATCGTCTCGCAGGAGATCAGATTACGTCGGGCCTGCTGCTCTTTCGCGGCACGGATGAGAACTTCTTTCTTTACATGGCCCAACCGCCCCAGCGCGTGGCAACCGACGAGATACCGCCACGCGAATACATCTTCGTCGTGGACGTTTCGGGCTCGATGGACGGTTTTCCTATCAACACGTCGAAGCGCTTGCTCAGAGATTTGATTGGCAAGTTGCGGCCGACCGATCTATTCAATGTAGTGCTGTTCGCCGGAGACGCAAATGTCCTCGCCCCACAATCACTGCCGGCGAATCAGCAAAATATCGGCCGCGCGATTGGTCTAATTGAACAGCAGCGCGGAAGCGGTGGCACCGAATTGCTCGCAGCCATTCAGCAGGCGATGAGTCTACCGCGCCAGCAGTCGATTTCGCGCAGTATCGTCCTGGTCACGGACGGTTACGTCTCAGGCGAGCAAGGCGTCTTCGATCACATTCGCGCCAATCTGCATCAGTGCAACGTGTTCGCGTTTGGTATCGGCACGTCGGTGAATCGTTACTTGATCGAGGGTGTGGCGAAGGCTGGAATGGGCGAACCGTTTATTGTGAGTGAAGAAGGTGAAGCTGAAGGCGTGGCTGCGAAGTTTCGCGAGTACATTCAGACGCCTGTGCTCACTGACATTCACGTCCGTGCCAATGGTTTCGATGCTTACGATCTAAATCCAGTTCAGTTTCCCGACCTAATGGCCCAACGTCCCATCATTCTATTTGGCAAGTGGCGTGGACCAGTTGCGGGAACCATCGAGCTAACGGGCAAGACAGGCCTTGGTGATTACGTGACTCGCCTCGACGTTGCCGGTAGTCAACCAGATGAAGGAAACAGCGCGTTGCGTTATCTCTGGGCGCGTTCGCGAATTGCCGAGTTGTCAGATTACGGCGCCTCGGACGTTGAAGAGGAGAGGGCCAAAGAGATCACTGCGCTTGGTTTGAAGTACAACTTGTTGACTCGCTACACGTCGTTTATCGCCGTGCGTGAAGTCGTAACCAATCCGACGGGCGACGCGCAGGACGTGAAACAACCGCAGCCGCTTCCGTTGCGAGTGAGCGACCTCGCGGTGGGCAATGGCACCGAAGTGGGAAGTGAACCTGAACTGGTGTGGTTGATTGTTGGTTCGCTTCTCCTGGCGACTGTCATGATCTTGCGACGAAAACGGTGGTTTGTATGAGTCGGAAGATGATCTGGAGCGCACAGTTTCTGCTGGTTGTACTGTGCGCTCTGGCGCTCAAGTATTACTACTCGACGGCGAGTGTAAACGAGTTACGTTGGATTCTTGCTCCGACGACTGCGCTCGTTGAGTTGTTGAGTGGTAAATCGTTTGCGTTTGAGTCGTTTGCGGGTTACATGAGCAGCGATCACAGTTTTGTGATCGCTGCGCCATGTGCGGGCGTCAACTTCCTGATTACAGCATTCTCGATGCTCGCGCTGAGAAGTTTGTGGCGAGATCGATTTCAGGGTGTTCGCTGGTGGTCCATTCCAGTCGCTGCGGGCATTGCGTATGTGGCAACCGTTATCACGAACGCGGTGCGCATCTTCATCGCATTGGATCTGCGCGGTGCGTATCCGGATTGGTTGACGGCAAATCAGTTGCACCGGTTGGAAGGGATCGTGGTCTACTTCGGATCCCTGCTGTTGCTGTTCGTGTTGACTGAAGCGTCGCGTGAACGAAAACCGATGCGTCTGTTGCTTTTTCCGCTGCTGGTCTACTACGCCATGACCCTCGGCATTCCGCTGGCGAACGGTTCCTGGCAGCGAGCCGGCTTCTGGGAACACTCCGCCTTCGTCTTTGCTCTGCCGCTGATTGTTTGTGCTGTATGTGCTTCTTTGTGGCTAATTGTCGCTAATAAATATTCCCGCCGGCCTGTGTTGAAGTCAGCGAGCCGTTGTTGACGTTGAGCGTGTATGCAACTCCGCCGGTGCCGCTCCACGTCGAGAAGTTGAAGGTTCCGCCTTGCGGGACTTTGTAGACACCAATATTTAAATAGGTCATCGGGGTCTTCTCTGCCAACACCTGTGCGGGTCCAGGCGCTTGCAGAAAATATGCGGCTCCACTCCCAACCATCGTCGCCGAGCCATTCGGCAACACCAGCAGCGCCGTTCGTTCGTCGACTCCGATACCTCGCGGCTGCGCGGCCCAACCGTTATTCACGATGCGCGCTAAAAAGACGAGCGACCTGCCCATTCGATCGCGAGTGACGAAGTGTGAGTCGTAGAGTTTGTCGACCCCAAGTGCTGATTGAAACAGATCGCGGTCGAGTGTGACGTAGCGATGAAACGGATTGGCCAGTGCTTGACTCGAGGTCACCGAACCCAGTTCGCCCGTGTATATAAATTGACTGAGTACAGCCAGGCCTGCGCTGGTTCCACCAACGGGAGCCTGTTTTGAGTTGAGCAGAAAATTGACACCGGTTTGCACCGCGGTGCCGCGCCAGAGGTTGACGTATGTCGACTGGTCGCCACCCGCGATCCATAACGCTTCAGCGTTTTGTATGTGACTACTGACATACGCTGAGTTTGCACCGGTCACACTGGTAATGATGATCGTTTCGACTGAATCCATCTGCGGGCAGAGTTGTTGGATGTAAGGATTGTAAGCGTCTGTGCCGGTGGTGCGGATCACGACGAAGTCGCCGCCGCCGGCGCGCTGGCACATCCACTGAAATGCTGCGTCGACATCCGTACCACCTCCCATCAAGACGAGTCCGGGACTGAGCGTCGGCGCCGGTTGCGCGTCAGCTGCATTGCCGACAATAAACGCCTGGAATCCAGTCTTCGACGCCGCGTAAAGCGATGACGCACAAACGACGAAAAGAGCAACAACAACTGCACGTGACACACGTAGAGAAACCTCGACGAAGGAACGGGTGAGCATGAGAATCCTCCTGAAGAAAATTGAAACAGATCGATCGCGGCTCTTTATATCACTAACTGTCGTGAGTGCCTACAAGAAGTTGGGCCACAAAAAGGCACATAAGGCACAAACAACCGGGCTGGACCGCGACTTATTCAGTTTTAGTCATTTCGCGCTTTAGCCAGGATCGAGCGAGTCGCCATTCGCGTTCGACTTTTGCGGGAGAGATATCTAAGAGGTCAGCCACTTCTTCAGTAGTGAATCCGCCGAAGTAACGATACTCGACAATCTTTTCCTTTTGTTCATCGATCTTCGCGAGCCTTGATAACGCCTCGTCAAGCATCACCAACTCTTCCGACATCTCGGGTGATAAGAGTATGGCATCGTCAACGTCGATGTGTTCTGCTCGCTGTCCTCTTTTTACGGCCAACTGTTTGCGGGCGTGTTCGATGAGGATCTGGCGCATCCGCCTGGCGACGAGCGCGTAAAATTGCGTGCGGCTTTGCCAACTGATCTTTTCGCCTTCCATGAGCCTGATCAATGCTTCGTTCACGAGCGCGGTTGTTTGCAGGGTATGGCCGGGCTTCTCGCGGGACATGTATGCATGCGCGATCTTCTTCAGCTCATGGTCGACGAGAGGTATCAGTTTATCGAAAGCTTCGGGGTCTCCTTTGCTCCAGGCTTGCAGCAGCTCAGTGATTTCATGCGTTCGACTCATTCGAATTTAGGCTCATCTTATCAGCAGAATTTCGTAACAGCGTAATGAACTGGCGACTGAAACCATTAATTACGAGACACCTTTGAAAGAGCTGCGCGTCCTAGCTATTGTCACATATAACGCGGGTGTATAGAATGCTGCCCGCAAAACTAAGAACCCAAGGCGATCACAAAGCTCTGCGCCTGTACTCGACCCGCTCGAGTTCCCACCTTAGGAGATAATTGGATGGAGCGCCCCCTGTGGAATCGCATTCAAGAAATCTACTACTCAACCTTGCCGATGGCGCAGTCTGAGCGGAGCGCGTTCGTCGCGACTGCCTGTGACCACGATCCAGTTCTCGCGCGCGAAGTTAACTCGCTTTTGGAAGCAGACGACTCATCCGACGGGTTTCTTGAATCACCTGTTTTCGAACTAGCTCTCAAAATCATCGCAAGCAACAATCGGAATGGCGGTAAAGATACCGGTGCGTCTTTAGCGGAGAATCTTGTAGGGACGACAATCGATCAACGCTATCTGGTCGAAAGCGAACTCGGCAAGGGTGGGATGGGTAAAGTCTATCTCGCTCGCGACTTAAGTCTTCATAACAGGCCCGTCGTTATAAAGGTTCTGTTGCAAACGTCGCAACAGGACGCCTACGTGGTGAAAAAGTTCAAACAAGAAGTCGAGGCGCTCGCGCGTATCGATCATCCGGGCGTCGTGAGTGTGTTAGGCGCAGGCAAACTGGCTGACGGCAAGCTGTATATCGCAATGCAGTACGTGAGCGGCCAGACACTGCGTTCGCAAATTTCAAGTGAAGGCATGAATCTGGAACGAGCGGCAGTGATACTGAAGCAGATTGGTGAGGCACTGGAAGACGTTCACGAGAAAGGTATTTTTCATCGCGACCTGAAACCTGAGAACATCATGCTTCAAGTGATGAAGCGTGGTCCGGAGTTGGTCAAGGTTGTAGATTTTGGTATCGCGAAGGTTAAAGACTCCGTCGTCGCTCCAAGTACGGTTAACGATGTACCGGTAGGCACCGTACTTTACATGTCGCCCGAGCAGCTCAGAGGTGGAGAAAGAATCACGGCCGCGAGCGACATTTATTCGATGGCCGTGATTGCCTATGAAATGGTCACCGGCCGGCGACCGTTCAGTCCGACTTCCGCGCCTCAGTTGTTGGAACTCCATCGCGCAGGCGTGCGCGTGAAGCCGATCGATCTTCGCACAAATCTATCAACAGAAGCGCAAGCGATAATCCTGCGTGGATTGTCGTTCGATCCGACCGCACGTTATCAGAGTGCAACTGAATTCGGCGATACGTTGGCCCATGCTCTAATGAACGAGGGAGAGACAGCGCCGAAGCCGCGCATAGCGGAACCTGACTCTTCGACGATTTTGAATACTCCAACGACATTCCCGCTTCCCCCGACTGTGAATACGAATCCCGAAAGTATTTCAGTCGGCTCTGCCAAGCCTGGTGATCAGTCGAGATTTCGCAAGGGTCTGCTGATAGCTGCTGCTAGTCTATTGATTGTCCTCGCAGGTGGTGCGGTGTGGTGGTGGGCTATTCACAATGGTACGAAACCTGATAATCAGCCTGAAGATCAGCCTGTCACTATCACTCCGCCGACCCGCTCATTCACTTTTTCGCTCACCGTTCAGAAGATGAGGAACGGGAAGAAATACCAGGAGCCATACCAGTCGACCGGTCAGGAGACATTCGAAAACGATTACAAGTTTCGTCTTAACGTTTCCAGTCCCGAGCCGGGTTACCTTTATTTATTCAACGAGGGAACACCTCAACCAAATGGCGCGAGCTTCACCATACTCTACCCAACGCGCGAAATTAACAACGGATCGGCAACACTCGGCGCCAATCAGGTTATGCGAACTAACTGGAACACTTTCAACGGAGAGCCGGGAACCGAAAACTTCTGGATTGCCTGGTCAGTGTCTCAAATCAGTCAACTCGAAGCCGCCAAGACCGAAGCTTTCAAGCATCCTGATGGGACCCTGAGTAACGAGAGTTGGGCGGCAGTGAGGGAATATCTGAAGTCGAAACAAGAGGAAGTAAAAACAAAAATAGCGAGAGACAAAACTAGCCAGCAGACTACCGTGCGTGGTGCGGGTGACGTGCTGGTCAGGATGGTAGAGTTTCAACACAGATAACGAGGACGCGCTGTGATTCGAATCTTTCTGTTCATCTTTGTGCTAACAATATCCTCGGGCATTGAATTAGCAGGTCTCGCCAACCCGCAAAAAGGAAGATCTATCACCGCCGACGACTTCACCCGGAATCGCCCTCAGGCGAAGAAACGAACTCAACCAACGCGAGCGAAAAAACCGCCGCGCACCTATTACCCCACTTCAACATCCGTACAAAGACCGGAAAACAAATCCAGCTTCCAGACGTTGGAAGTGGGTGTAACGATTTGGAAACTGCAAGCAGTTCAAGGCAGCCGTGGCGGGGAAGTAGAACGGGTAGCGAAGCGCGTCGCCGCCGATGCTCCATTTCGCGAAGGAGACTTACTTCGCTTCAGTATTGAATCGCCGTGCTCGGGTTACCTTTACGTGATCGACCGTGACTGGTTTACGGATGGCAGTCCCGGCGAGACCAATTTGATATTTCCGCAGCGCGGCGACGACAACCGGCTCGAAGCTGGAAAGTTGATAGATATTCCCGCTGAAGACCGCTCGCCTTTCAAGGCGAGTCCAGGACGCAATCAAGCCGGCGAGCTGCTCACGATCATAGTCACATCGTCACCGCTGCCATTATCAATCTCGGATCGACCACTGCCCATCTCAAGCGTTCAATTATCGGAGTTTGAGAAAAGGTGGGGTGGTCTCACCGAGCGTTTTGAGTTGAATGGTGGTATTGGACAGACTCGAACCGACGAGGAGCGACAAGCCGCCGCTCGCGAGGGCGCTCGACAACTCACCCGAGACGATCCAATCCCACAAACGATTTACTTGGTGACTCCGAAGGATACCGACGGTCTCCTATTTAATCTCCTACTCTCCTACGTCAGATAAGCCAAAAAATTTTTCACATGAGGTGAAGAGATTTCGTCGTTTCCCGCGCCACGTTGTTTGGGTGAGTACAAACAACGATGTTGCCGTGAGGAAGAAAATGACGGAAAAGACTCGAATACTATTCTTGTCCGCGAATCCGTGGACGACCAGTCGCATTCTCGTGGATGAAGAAGCCAGAGAGATCTTCGAGAGGATTCAGGAAGGTCCATACCGCCAGAGGTTCGAACTACAAAAGCACACAGCCACAAGACCAGTCGATCTTCAGCGGCTGTTATTGCTCTATCAACCGCACATCGTTCACTTCAGCGGGCACGGAAGCAAAAAACAAAAGATCATTCTCGGTGGAGCGCCCGGCCGTGGAAAGACGATCGACTGCCAGGGGCTGGTGGAGCTGTTCGCTCTCTACAACAACCACGTGCGATTGGTCTTGCTTAATGCCTGCTTCACAAAAATACAGGCGCGCTCGCTGTCGCAGGTAATCGACTACTCAGTTGGCACGGGAAACGGAATTGGCGACAAAGCGGGAGTCGCCTTTGCCGGCGCCTTCTATCGCGCACTCGGGTTTGGCAAGTCCATCAGAGAATCATTCGAATCAGCCAAAGCAGAACTTGGTCTAACGAAGATGCCGCGTACGCAGGGAATCGAACTCTTCGTTCGAGAAGGCATCAGCGGGAAGGATCCGTTTCCTCAGATGGAAAAGCGGCTGGCGAATGTAGTGTGGCGGCGAACAGAAGAGAGATCAGAAACGCTAATCATCATTCTCAAAAGATCGCGCATTAGCTATTGCAGCAAACGAATTCAAGTACGTCGGCATGCAGACGTGATTCGCTCGAGTGACGATATCACGTCCGACCTGGGTGAATCGTGTGGGGTGACTGCGGCACCTTGCACTGTGAAGAAGGAGATAAAACGAATGCCAGTGAATATGAAGCAACAAACGACGGGAAGCGGTTCCGCCGCTACTCTTAGAAAATCGGATCACAAACCGACGGGTACCCGAGCAGGTACGCTGGAGGATTGGAGAGACAGCTCGAAGAAGTCCGGAAAAACTTCGGGTGGTCTGGGCAAGACGCTCCGCGATGGGCGCTAACCAGCTTCTTTCTTATGGGCCGCGAAAGAAGGTAGCTCGTTTGGGCTACCTTCTTTAGTGGATAATGGCGTTGCGGAATAACGCGCTGCCGCCCGCTTTGCGGGCTGAAATCCTTCTAATACATGTTGACCTGGGGTTGCGCTCGCAAAGCCTCGCTCCACCCCAGGCTTTATTCTGCCGCCCACTTCGCGGGCTGAAATCCTTCTAATACATGTTGACCTGGGGTTCCGCTCGCAAAGCCTCGCTCCACCCCAGGCTTTATTCTGCCGCCCGCTTCGCGGGCTGGCGCATTGAAACTCTACGACTTACGTGATAAATAAACCCTCCGTCTAACACCTACGCGAGTGCTCGCCGTAAGTTAGGTCTCACGACGTTGGTTTCCTCGAGGAAACTGAAACTCAAATGCCACCGACAAACCGACTCAGAAAAGTTGGACTTTGTAACACAGCACTAGTCTATCTCGGCGTAGTGTTGATCCTGATCTTTCCCATAAGACAAGTCGGATCGAATGTGACGGAAACGAGTGTAGCGGCGGACGAGTTGATCCGAATCGAGCCAGGCTCATCTGTTCGTCGCGAGATTGCGGCTGGCGGTAAGGACGTGTTTGGAGTTTCAGTGGATCAAGGGAAGCTTCTTCGCTTCTCAATCGATAAAGGCGATCTTGCGCTGTCCACGGTTCTCTATGGGCCAACCGGAACGAAGCTGTTAGAACACATCAGCCAGGATTTCGAAGTTGTTGAACTCTCTTTCCCGGCCGAAGTCTGGGGAATGTATCGACTAGAACTCAGTTCTCGTGAGAGCACGCAGCCGGCGAGTCATTATGAATTGAGAGTTCAATCCTTAATAACTGTTACGCCGCTGAGTCGAAAGGATAGTGAGGCTCGCCAGGCGATGGCCGATGGCGAAGTGCTGCGCGCTAAGTGGACACAGGCTTCGCTTCGAGATGCGATCGAGAAATTTCAGAAGGCCGCGTTGATTTGGATATCTGCTTCCGACTCCTCGAACGCTTCCAAGGCGACACTAAAAACCGGTGACATCTACTTCCTGTTGAGCGAATACCCCGACGCTCTCAAGCAGTATCGAAAAGCTGTCGAGTTGGCGGCGAAGACGCCGGACCAAGTGGCGGAAGCCACCGCACTGAGCAAGTTAGGCCTCGTTTACTCTTACATGGGCGACAACGATCGGGCGGACCAGTATCTAAACAACGCCCTGAACCTCTTGCCGCACGGTGAAGCTGATGCAACGACGCTGGAAAGGAATGCGATAGGCGAGACAATCAGCAATTTGGGCGAGGTGATTTATGCGAAGGGCAACTTGCCAAAAGCCGCAACTGAATTTGAACGTGCAGGTGAATTCCTCAGCGGTAATCGAAAAGGTGAAGCGAGGGTACATCTGTTCGCAGGCTATATCGCCGGCAGCATCGGTGATCATACAAAGGCATTGGCGGAAACCTCGAAGGCACTGGAGCTGGCGCGGAGTACAAACGACAAGCAGATTGAGGGACTCGCACTTGTAAGCCTCGGACTGTCTCATTCTTTTAACAGGGAAGAGGATCGGGCGATCGAGTTGCACCAGCCGGCCATTGAAATCTTTCGTCAGATCGGCGATCGCCACAGTGAGGCCATAGCACTGACTGCTGTAGGTCAGTCTTACGAGAACCTACACGACTACTCAACCGCCCTCGACAAATATGAAAAAGCCCTGCGGCTCTATGAAGATATTGGTGCTCTCGATCTCCTTCCCGTCCCTACGTTTAAAGTCGCAAAAACATACCGGCAGAACGGTAATCTCCATCAGGCTCTCGCCTATATCAATCGCTGTTTGAGTTTGAGCCGGGCCGGCAAGAAGCTTCGCACTGAAATCAATGCGCTCAACGAGTTGGCCAACATTTACGAAGCTCAAAAACGTCCCGAACAATCGTTAAATCAGTACCGCAAGATCGAGCAGTTCTATCAGAGTACTGGCGATCGTCGCGGAGAAGCGCTGGCGCTAAACAGTCATGGCGATTTCTTGAGACGCATTGGAGAAAAGAACCAAGCATTAGAGACGTATCAAAAAGCTCTGTCGTTGAGCCAAGAGGTTGGAGACAAGGGCATCTTGATCGCCACGCTCTATAACCTCGCACTCGCGTATCGCAATCTGGACCAATATGAAGTCGCCCTTTCTTTCGTCCAGCGGTCGCTGAAGACGATCGAGGAACTGCGAACGAACGTGGCCAGTCCGGAACTGCGGACTTCGTACTTTTCCGGGGTGCGGAAGCATTATGAATTATGTATCGAGATTCTAATGCAGATGGATCGCGTGCGGCACGGACAAGGATTTGCTACTGAGGCTTTGTTGGTAAGTGAGAAGAGCCGGGCTCGCTCACTCATCGATCTACTCAGCGAGTCGCACGCCGATTGGCGTCAAGGCGCGACGCCCGAACTGCTCAGTCGCGAGCGTGAGGTGCGAGGTTATCTCCGATTGCTGGCCAAATATGAGATGGACCTCTCGCTGAACAAAAACGGCACCGTCGAGCTGACAGAAGTAGCCAAACAGAGCGCGCAGCTAAGATCTGAGTATCAACAGATTCAGGCGCAGTTGCGAAGGCAGAATCCTCGTCTCTTGTCCCTTGAGCGATCGGCGTCGCTTAGCCTGGAGCAGATTCAGAATGAGTTGCGAAATCCAGACACGCTATTGCTTGAATATTCGTTGGGTGATGAACGTAGTTACCTGTGGGCTGTAACCTCCAACTCGTTTCACAGTTACGTATTGCCTGCGCGCAAGGACATAGAAGATCCAGCAAAGGAAGTGTACAAGCTGCTGATAGCGCGTCAGGGTTGGGAGGGACAGAGCGAAAGCAAGTATCAAGCGAACGTCGATGCCGCTGACAGACTTCTTTCGGAGAAATCAAAAAGCTTAAGTCAGATGTTGTTGGGTCCAGTGGCTGACCAACTGGGAACCAGAGAACTGCTGTTCGTAAAAGAAGGAGCTCTGCAATACGTTCCTTTCGAGGCGCTGCCGGCACCAACAACACCCGGATCGACGGACGTAGAAAATCGCGCGCAACGGTACTTAGTGGAGACAAATGAAATATCTGAGTCGCCATCTATTTCGACACTGATAGCAATTCGAGCTGAGAAACATCGTCCTTTTTCACCAGATAGAATTGTCGCCGTCGTCGCCGATCCGGTTTTCAGTAGAACTGACGATCGCGTCCAGAGTGCGGGATTGTCTCCGGCGGTGGCTAGTGCTGCATCACATCAAGATGCGAGCCAGTCTGCGCAACTGACGTTTAGAAATCTTCGCGATAGTGGACCAGCGCGTTTGACTCATGCTTCAGAGGAGGCAGATGCGATCTCTGCTGCGGCGCCTCGCGGTACGACCATGATTGCTAAAGGTTTTGACGCCACCTGTGAAACTGCGATGAGTCCGGAAGTCGGGCGGTATCAGATCGTTCATTTTGCTACTCACGGCTTTCTCGACAGTGAGCGTCCGGAGTTATCGAGCATCGTTCTTAGTATGGTCGATCGCAACGGCGCGGAGAGAAACGGCTTAATGCCGCTCCACGATATTTACAATCTCGATCTCTCGGCGGAGTTGACGGTTTTGAGTGCGTGTCAGACTGCGTTGGGAAAAGATGTAAAGGGAGAGGGATTAGTCGGTCTGACGCATAGTTTCATGTCCGCGGGATCGAAAAGCGTTGTCGCCAGTCTTTGGAAAGTCGACGATCGAGCAACCGCGGTTCTAATGGCCGAGTTCTATGATTCGATGTTGCAGAAGGGCATGCCAACCGCTGCCGCCCTGCGAGCCGCCAAACTAAAGATGAAGCAAGACAAGCGTTGGAGTGCGCCTTACTACTGGGCCGGATTTGTTTTGCAGGGCGAGTACGCAAACCGCATTGCCGTCGCGAGAAACTCATGGCTTCGAGTTGGTTCGGGGCTTTTGCTGTTGTTGATTGCAACGTCGTGCGGTTTGATTGTTTTTCAGCGACGACGGCGCCGTTCGCCTGCTAACCACTAATACAAGGGCAACACCGACGCGCAAATGGCCCGAGATTCGGCAATTCCCCCGGGAAGTTTTGATGAAATTCTTGCCTGGCTAAACCCTGATCGCGACGTGGCTGGTGAAATGTACGTCCAGCTTCGTCACGACCTCACCAAAATTTTCACTTGGAACCGTTGTAACGATCCCGAAGGGTTGACTGACGAAGTGTTTGATCGCGTGGCGCGAAAGGTGCACCACCTGCGACAGAATTTCGAAGGCGATCCTCGACTCTTCTTTTACGGCGTAGCACGCAACCTGATCAAGGAAGCTCCAAAGAAGATCAAAACACAGGTTTCGTTAGACGACACCGATCTGCCGGCCAATCTCGCATCTGAAGTAGAAAAAGAAACTGCACAGATGCGCGAGGAGTGCCTGCACCACTGTTTGCAGAGGCTTAGCAGCGAAAAACGGGATCTAATACTGAACTACTACGCCAAAGAAAAGCAGGCTAAGATCGATCATCGTACAGAAATGGCGCGCCAGCTTGGAACGTCAGTAGAAACTTTGAGAGTGAGAGTTTATCGAATTCGCGGCACACTCGAGCAGTGCATCGAGCGCTGTCTCAATCGCATGGCTCAAGGAAAATGAAACGGATCGCCGGAAATTTCATTGTAAACAGGTGGGACGTCTGGAGGATGACCCATGGATGAAAAATTAGTAACTGACGCATCGTTGCGCCGGTTTCTATTGGGGAATGTTGACGACGAAGAACGGCAACGGATCGAAAGCCTGTTCTTAACTCACTCGTTATCGCAGGAAAGAGTCACGGCGGCAGAAGAAGATCTAATCGAAGACTATTTGGAAGATTCACTCACAGCGGAGGATAAAGAAAGATTTCTTGAGCGATACGCGGATAGTCCCACCCAACAGCGTAAGCTCAGAATAGCAAGATCGATCAAAGAATGGGCCGCCAAAGAGGGAAAGGTAGCGCAAACCGATCCCGCTACAGTCTCAGCACGGAGCCGTTTACGCGAAGGGCTGCGGTTAAGGCGTTTAGTTGTTATTCCGGTTGCAGCCACGATCATGATCGCGATCGCTCTGGCTGCGATTTGGGTAAACAACAGCCGGGAACAACAAAACAGACGGATAGCTCTCGAGCAAGAGGTGGCTCGACTTAATAGCGCATCTGGGTTGCGCGAAGTTGCCTCGACGTCTTTAGTGTTGAGATCCGTGTCGGTCAGAAGCGTGGAGGCGCAGCCCGAGTTAATCAGCCGCCCGGATGTTCAGATCGTCGAACTGCGTCTTCTTTGGATGCAAAAGGAGCATTACCCAACTTACCGAGCGGTTGTGCGGAGAGTTGGTGTTGGGGAGTTAGTGACTGTTCGAGACGTTCAACCTGAAGCCGATGGCAATTCTGTTCGAATCAAACTTCCTGCCCGCATTCTCACTCGCGGCACATATCAAATAGAGTTAGTTGGCGTCGCTGCGGACGGTGCCACTAGCCCCGCGCAGGAATATCAGTTCAGCGTTACTTAGTCACAAAAAAGCACACAAAGCACAAATCAAAAACTATCCCGTAATGTTTCGTCACAGATTCCATAGTCCATAGGAGTCGACAGTTGTGTGCCATCGCGATTGACGAGACTCGTCCCAAATAAAAAACAGTTCCTCAGGACTTCTTATGAGTGCAGTGACCTCCTACTGCCCCAGTTGTGGCTTTCTTCTTGACCCGGATTGTGACTTCTGTCCAGGCTGCGGCGCCGCTAAGAGGAAGACGCAGGCTCCTCCGCTCACGAGAGATCCGCACTCATGGATGAAAGACTCGCCATCTACATGGCCGGCAAACACGCCGACGATTGTTCAACCGCCTCAAGTTCAAGTGGTGCAATATCCCGCGCCTGTTGCGAGTAGTACAGTTCAGGACTCCGGTCTCGGTCCGGCCGTTCGAACGATGGGAATAATCGTTTTGTCGTTAATGGTTGTCGGCCTCATTCCCTGTTTAGGATGGATCAATTATCTGAACTTTGCATTTGGCTTCGTTACTTTAATTCTGAGTATCGTCGCCATCGCCTCAGCGAGGTCAGATTCCGCAAGAAGCGCCGCATTCTTAGGTCTCGCCTTCGTCATTCTCGCCAATTTCATAGGAGTCATACGCCTAATACTTGGTGGGGGGTGCGTATGAAACAAGTTACGGAAGCGCTGATTACATGTCGCGTGTTCGGTTTACCCATGCCGAGCGCCGCGGAATGGTGGCAATCGATGCGGTGGGTTCTCCTCGTCTTCACTCTCATGGTTGCTTTCGCTTTAAGTGGATCATTCGTCTCTTATCACACCGTCCTCACGAGCGGTCATCCGTGGCTCCCGCGCCACTATTGTCCAGGTTGTCCTTTTTGCGGAATGACGAGGAGCTTTTGCGCCATGTCAAGTGGTGAATGGCGACAGGCGTGGCAATGGAATCGCGGTGGACCAGTGCTTTACACATTCTTCTGGCTTTGGCTCCTGGCGAGCGGCACGAGAATCATTAGAGCTATCAAGGTCGACGCCTCGAGGACGTAGTAGATGAACAAGATTCGACCCGACAACATACTCCTCATCGCAGCAGGACTCATTCTGGTTCTGTCTACTAACTATTCGTGCAGCCTTCGTAAACCAGCATTGATTCGTCTGGTGCCGATGGAGAGTTGCGCGGTGATGAGTATTGATTGGTCGTCGGTCAGAGTCGACGAGCAATTAAGACGCGTGATCAGAGGCGATCAGTTCGAAGTGTTGTTCCAAAAGCTGGGCATCGACAGTCAATCGGTGACCGGCATAATCGTGTTTAGTGCCATCGATAGTCGGACAGTCTCCGGCATGTTGCTTCGTGGCGCTCTCGACGAAAAGAGAATTGCCGCAGAACTCAAGCGTGTTGGTTGGATCGAAGACTTCGTGGAGGGTCATACGGTCTACGTTCACACCGCGGACTATTTGGCTATCCCGGCGGCTGACACGGTCTTTGTAGGAACTCGCGAAGCAGCCTTGGCTGTCTTTCGCGCCGCAGAAACGACTGCTGAGAGCATCGTCGCTTCTGACGCCTACAAGAAGATCAATGCCGCCGTATCGATGGACAGCAAACCCATCAAAGCCTACCTGCTTTTATCCGAAGGAACTCTTGAGATGGCTGATGCCGCATTGTCTGCGACCTCAGTCGCTCTATCACTCTTTAATCTCGGCGGCATCGGTCAGTTGCTCAAGGCCGTGAATGTAGCGAGAGGTTTCGCTTTTAGTTTGGGCAAGGGCACGCGCGAAAACTATCCCGTCGAGCTGTGCGTGCTGATGCGCGACGAAGCAGCAGCGACTTTCATCAGTGGATCACTAAACGCGCTGAAGACGATGACAGCAGCAGTGTCGGCCAACAGTCGCGAGCAAGAGAACTTTCGCGCGCTGCAACAGATGAGAATTGTTCGCAAGCACGAGGTGCTGGCAATCACGATGGAGATGCCGGTAAATGCCTTGATTCAAACCGCTGAGACTCAAAGGTAAAGAAGATGCGATCGCTTCTCACCACAGTATCGTTGAGCTTGCAACTGACTGCGGTTCTGTCTTTCGCAGCTTGTAGCGGTCGTCCTCCGGAGTGGAAAGACATAGTTGGGAACGAACCTCCGCCCACGCCGTCTCCGACGCCTGCGGTCGATACGTCAAATGAGTTGGTTGTGTATCTCGATACAAGTGCCAGCATGGCGGGTTACGTGACCAAAGACGGACAGTCGATATTTGGGAAAACCCTGCGAGAACTGCGCTATGCCGCAGGCACGTTTGGAGATTCCAATGCGAAGGTCCTGGTCCGCCGTATTGCCGCTGACGTTGGACCAGCCCTCACCGACATGGAACTGACCAGCGCATCACAAGATCAGAACGTTTATCGCGGCGGTGAGACAAATCTAGCCGGAGCAATCGAGAGCTTTAAATCACCGATGACAGCGGTCAGCAAACCGGCTAACCAGAGCGCCAATACCAAGGCGTCATTATCAGACAACACGAAAGCTGAACCGATACCCAAGTTTCACATACTCGTCACCGATGGTGTCCAATCGACCAAAGAAGGAAACGCTACGCACGATTGCGTAGCGGGCTCGGATCAGTTTTGCGTAAGACAGAAAATCGGCGAGTTGCTGCACGAGAATTGGGGCGGTTGCGTGCTGGGGATCCGTGCAGACTTTCACGGCAAGGTCTATTCCGAGGTCAATCACTCAGCAATTCCTTACGATTCGCGCTCAGGTGATCCTACAACCTTCCGTCCGTTTTATCTCTATGTGTTTTCTCCGGATCCGATGGCACTCGATGCGCTGGTCCAGTCTCTCAAAGAACGACTGAGGCTGTTGGTTGCGAACTCCGAGCCGATTCGTGAACTGAATCTCTCGTTTCCGTACGCGACCGGTGCGGCGGATTTTGAGCTCGCAGTCGCAAAAGAAATCAAACCGTTTATGGAGCGGAGCAAGGATCGCGAAGGCCCACCTTCGAAATTAACCTTGCATGTGGATGTCGATACAGAAAAATCCGGTGCCAAGCCATTTTCGATTGTGGCAAAACTTCACTGGTCGAATCACGCGCTCGACACCGCCAGCGAGGCTGAACTTGCTCAACTACTCACTTGGACCGCTGAGTCTGTATATCCGCGACCAACCGCGCTTACCGGAAAACGTCTCGCCAAAATAGAGATCGTACGAGCGCACGTAGATGCTCCCGGACAAATAACTGTCGACGCAACCGCAGGATTTCCGCCAGGGACCGGAAAGCCCTCGTGGTGCGCTTATCGAATTCAGGCCAAGCTCAATCTAAATCAGAGTAGCCCATCGTGGATCAAGGAATGGTCTGTCGACCTCGATACGACGCGCGAGGTCGGTAATCGCACGTTCAATTTAGAAACCGCACTACTCGGGCTTTGGAATACTTCGACGACGAAGGACCAGCTCGTGGCCAAAGCTTACCTACGTGTTGGTCCAAGATGAGCTAGCGCCGAGAAAGGACGTTCAAGATGCTTGCGTTGCTAATTCAGAGTTCCGGCTTTCTTCAACTGTTCATAGACACGTGTGAAGACGAAGGCTGTGAAGAAACGGCTTTGAACTGGATTCTTGCAGCAGTGGTTGTCGCGCTTGTTTGCGCGCTCTTGATGCTTGCTGTCAAGTGGTTCAAAAAATATTCAGCGATAACGCTTGTGCAGAAAGCCTGGAGCCGCGGCCAGACGATCGTGCTGATCATCGTCGGCTTCTTACCGGTTCTCATAGTTCTCCTGATCATTTGGTACACCACGAGAAACTTCTTCAACTACGTGGGAGTGGGAGGTCTTCTCAAGGGAGTAGTGTTCGCGTGGCTCCTTTACGGGCTCATGATGTTTACCGGACATCTGCTGAGTCCCTGGCGTAGGGAAATCCTGTAGTGAGGTATGACGATGCGAAATGTCTTCATCGCTGTTGGCGGCAGTGGAACGAAAGTAGCCGAAGCGCTCATTCGTTTATTGGCGATTGGTTTTCCCACCCGCAAAGAAAACGGAGTTTGGACCAGCGCGGGCGACTCGTTGCAGATTTGGCGACTCGATCCCGATCGTAACTCGGGCGCGGCCGTGTCTCTAGGTAATTATTTGAAGGACTATGACGAGCTACAGAAGCTGTTGAATGGGAATAGCCAGACTCCCGGCATCGCCAGCAGCCGGTGGGCCATGGATGTCGATACGCGCACACGCCATCTCGATCCACTTCAGTTGCCTCGCATGGCCGACTCGGACAACAGCGTCAAGACCCTCGAAGGCATTCTCGATTCCCGTTATGGCGGTATCAAAAAGTCGCTGCCGTTTCTGGCTCCTTTCTACGAAAAGAAGGACCTCTCAGTAGAAATCGACCGTGGCTTCTATCAAAAGCCTTTCATCGGCGCCGCGGTGATGGCCGTGTTTGCAGAATCGCTCCGTGATGAAAATTCCCCTGGCGGAAAGGCTTGTAGCCTGACCGGCTTTCAGAACGTGGCCACCAACTTCTTCCTTTGCGGCAGCCTGCATGGGGGAACCGGTGCGTCTGGCGTTCCAATTATGGGTAAGTATCTCGGTTCTCTCAAACGAAACAATCAGAGTTGGGACTGGCGTGTCGGGGCCTGTTTGCTCACGCCCTATTGTGTTCCACCTCAGCCTCCTTTTGGCGCGCTTCGTGAAGAACATCCGACGCCGCAGCAGATCGAGGATCTTGTTAAAGAGCACGGCGACAAACCTGCTTTTGTCGGCCTGACCATTGAAGACAAGCGAAAACTCGTCGAACAGATCCTGCTTGGGTTCTACGCGGAACCCGAGGCCATGGAAGCGCGCGCACGACAGGGCCTCGCTTATTACCGAGATCACAGCGCAGATTATTTTGATGAGCTGTACCTGGCCGGGAAGCCGGAACCCGACAAGCTCAAAGTTTGGAGCAACGGCGGAGAAAGTCAAAACAATCCGTTGAATTCCGCCGAAGTGGTTGCAGCATTGGCCGCTCTGAATTTCTTTTCACGAGCAGGAACAGGCAATCCTGAATCCTACGTGATTCCTACTTCCACTCGAGACTTGAACTCCGAAAAGATGCGGCTTCGAGATCTGCCCTGTTACATGGCCGGACCAGATGAGATCGATCCGGAACGAGTGTTTCTCGCAACTGCGGTTATGCATCATTTGGTCACAAAACAGATTCCCTGGGACATCCCAGCCAAGAGTTTTCCGAGAGACATCGAACGCCTGCGGCAGGTCTATCAGGACAACGAGAGTCGCAAAGTCGAAGACTGCAAACGATTTCAAGCGGCCGCGGCGCTACTGACAAAGTTCCTGATGACCACGATCGATCCCAATCCACAGCACACCATTGGATGGGCCGGCGAAGACGCCACTCGCCTCTGGCCCTATCTGGCAAATGACGCCGGCAGCGTCAAAGAGATCACTGGAAAAATGGCAAAGAAGTTCATGGGAAAGGAAGCCAAGGGCGAGTTGGAATTGGGAGATTCAGCGCTGCGAGTCTCGACGTTTGATTTTGGAGCGTGGTGCCCTGAAACCGCTGAATTCACCAGAGGCGAGTATCTGCGACTCGTGTGGTCCAACCTTTTAGCGCGCATTCAAAAACGCATGCGTCTTTCCGCGGGTGATAAGTCATAACGACGCTGTCAGGAGAGGAAGAGTAAAGATGATGAACGGCAACAGAAAGGAATTTCTGAACAGTGGCATCCTTGGAGGAGGCGCCGGAGTAGCAGAGAAGCGCGGTTTCCGCGCTATTCGTACCGAATACATCACCAGTCCGGATTACGATCCTAAATACTTCGAGACTTTTCCAACCTCGTGGGCGGCAGCATACGCATTTCGCAAAGTGCTCGACCTCCGTGCGAAAGCCGGTCCAACGAGCGACAACGAACTGTTCGTTCAAGAGGTATCTCAGGCGGTTGAAGAATGGGTAACGCTCTTTCTTCTGCACTATTTCGGCATTGTCTATCTGTCTGAGTCGAAGCAAAGTGAGCTGCAACAGGATTACGATCGAGATTTGTGGCTCGCCCTCAGTGGCACGTATCCAAGTGTGCGCGAGGAAGCGCCCAGGTCTATCAAGCTGCTTCAGCACGACAATACCGTAGTCGGAGCTTATTACCCTGCCGTCATCTTTTTCCCTGCGCGCGATCGGACGAGCTGGCTCAACGACAAAACACTCGAAGACTATCTGCTTCACAACACACTCTCATGGACCAGGAGCCGGCGAATCCTGCTCACGAGCGATAAAGAAGAGCACGACTTTCATGCGCATCTGCGGTCGATTGCTCAGCACGCGATGCCGAGCCGCAGTCTTCAGGATCGGCTCTACGATTTCTGCGAAACCAATTTCCGCGAGCGCATCGATTTAACTGCAACGCTCGACACGGATCCTTCGAAGTGGGAAGTACCCGGACTCAAACAATGGCCCAGCGACGAGTTGTTGAAAATTTATCCGCTGGTGAAGGCAAACAAGACTGACGACGTCGATTCGAAAGACACCGGTCGCACGTTCTACCTGGTCAATGGACTACCTGAGTACTCCGCGTGGATGAAAGCGGCCATCGTTCCGAGCGGGCCGGCTCCATATCAATATCGCCGTGTCAACGACAAACAGATCGTCGTCGATCTTCCAGGTCGTCGCTTCGAATGTAACCTTGGAGAAAACGATACGATAGTCTCTCTGAAGGATCTATTCCTCACCGAAGCGCCGCATTGGTGCAAGATCCCCAAGACTTCTGAAAATCATGCCGCTCACATCAGGTCTCTTCACAAAGTCGAACTTCGCGATCCGGTGGTAACAGAGAAGGATCTTGCTGTGTGTCTCGCACCAATATCGAGCGAGATGATGAAGCATTTTCCCGAATTGCTGAGGGAGATCGATCGGATTCAGGTGGCGCCGAGCATTGAAGGTTCTTCTGTCAAATGGTCCATACCGATCAAGGGACGCGAAGTGATCTGGCAAACGCGGCCCACTTACGCGAAAGGGTTGCCCAGCTCTTCGCTCGCGATCTGGCCGCCAAAGGTGTCCAGCGAGTAGCGACTCTACGCGGCTTATGGAGTTGGTACTAAGGAAGATTCAGGACGCTGGCATTTGGTCGATCAAAATGGACGTTTGGGCAAACTGATCGAGGTTGAAGAAGAAGAGTACGTGAGTATTCTTTATGGCGCAGTCGTTCCCAACCAGCCTCGCGCACTTGTCCTGTTGGACAGTAACGACCGTGAGCGAGGAGTGCTGTTCCTGGCTGACTTCGGCGGCGACCAAACTCCCAATCACGATCTCGATACGAAGCTGGCGGTAGATTTTGGGACCAGCAATACATCCCTTGCTTACTCCTTCAACGATGGTCAACCCGAGACGCTGCGTTTTCAGCTCACACCTCGGCCAATATGGGGCAAGAGGAGAGATGTGCAACATCTGGAATTACCGGGATTCTTTCCTTACGAATGGAGCGCTACTACCACCAAAGGCTTTTACCCAACCATTCTTCTCTCAAGACGAAGCGATGCGCGTCTCACCGATGACCTCGAACCCGAAGAGATATCGCTCGATCATCTCTTCAAGGTCGATATCCCAGGATTGCACAAGGATCTGGAGCAACGGCTTTATGAAGGCCGTCTCAACACGACCTGGAAGCCGCACGCCAATCTCAAATGGGATCTCGAAGGTCGAACCGAGCCCTGGCGAACGTTATTTCTCGAACTGACCCTGCTCTACGCTCACGCTGACCTGTTCTTCAATAAAGGAGCAATGGTGGACCACTACGTTTTCACCTTTCCGCTCGCATTTCGAAAGGACGATCGCGAGAGCTATCACACGAAAGTCAAAAACGCTCTTAAACAAATGCGTTACTACTGTTACGGCGCCAGCCTGATGAGTCATGTTAACTACGACGACAAAGTTGACGAGAGTACAGCGATTGCGGAGTCGATCGGCGCCATCGGTAATAAATCAACGATGGAGTTGTTCATCGACGTCGGTGGAGGAACCTGTGATATCGCCGTCAGCCACGATCGTAGGTTTCTGGTCCTCGACAGTATTCGCGTTGCCGGCAAGACCTTCTTCCAGTTTGCCAAAAAGAATTTTTCCGACGATCTGGAAGGTTCGGTGCACTTCCGCAAGCACCTCGGCAAGCTGCTCCAGGGTGCGAACGACGGCGAGCTGAAACTGATCAATCCGGATCCCAGTTTCAGCCTCGACATTATCTACTCCGTGGGCATCAGCGGTCTTGACGATCAGCATTTCCGAGAACGTGAAGCCGCAATCTTGCGCAAGGGAATGGGTGCGTATTCATACCAGCGATACCGCACGCGTCTGCTCTTCCGGCACATCATTACCTACTCGTTACTTCAAGCGTGCGCGGCGGCAGTCGATCACCGCCTCAAATTGCCGAACGGTATCAACCTGATTCTTGGCGGCAATGGTTGGGGACTGATGCTTTTTGCAGAGTTTCCGCGAGTGAGTATTCGTCTCAGGGACGAGGCCCAGTCAATTCTCAAGACACTCAAGACGCAGCTTGCGCAACACACCACTGACGAAGAGCGCGAATATCTCGACGCCTTAAAGATCTCGAATCTCGTGCTGCTAAATGAAGACAACTTGAGCAAGGCCAAGACAAATGTTGCTCTGGGAGCGCTGAATGCAGATCGCGTCCGTGCCGTCGGAGATAGGAGCCTCACCATGCCTTACACAGGCGTTACGCTCGAGGAGTTGCAGTTGAGTGGAGCAAATGCGCAAACGATTCGCTGGTGCGAGCGTTGGGGCAGCGCGAGTTTCAAGGAGAAGTTTCCCGGGGTCGAACAGGTCGAAGACGGGAGCTTCAACATGCCTGACGATCTGGAGAAGCCATTCAGCGGGGTGCTTTCTGCTTTTACGTCAATCGGCAACGTCCGCAATCAGGATCAGGACAACATGCCGCCGACGGTTTGGACCAACATCAATGGTCGGATTACGGAGTTTGTCTCAACGCTGCGCGGAAATGTTGAGCGCCTTGAGGTCTCACCAATAAACCACTTCCTCTCGGAAGTGCTCTATTCGAAGAAAGCGGCGAGCGACTATCTGGACACGCTGGCTGAAGTGAACGGGAATTACAAGTCCAATTCTCGGGAGGACTAAAGCAATGACCACGAGGCGAATACTTGGTTGTGTGTTGCTTGCTGCTGTTTGCTTGATGACTGGCTGTGAGTGGATTGGATTTGGGTCCAACACATCGCAAAACACAAAATCTGCAAAATCCGCCCAATCCGTGGCCGAGATCGACTTCGGAGGCGCCGAAAATGATGTTCAAGCCGCCATCGAAAAAATGAAGCCGCCCATTAGAGCTGGTGAACCAATAACTGTTGGACAGGTTAAGACAGACATTGGCCATGCCATAGAGAAATTAGGAAACACTGAAAACCAGATCGATCAGGCGTGTGCTTCATGTCCATGGGAAGCCAGGGTTAAAGCGAAAGAGGCATTTCGATTACTCAACGAACTAGATAAAACGAAGCTGACAAACAATTCACAAGAGGTTACCAAGTTAGATGCCGCTCTTAAAACTGAAGTTCAGGGCAAGCTCGATCAAGCAGGCCAACATCTCAGGGATGCTGCCGCCTCAATGAAGAGCAAAAGTTCTGACGGCCAACCCGCAAAAAGCGACAGCGCAGCCGAACCTTCATTTCTAGACGCGCTCATCCCCGCAGCCAAGATCATAGGTGCCGTTCTGCTCCTCGTCCTGCTTGCGATTGGATTGATGTATCTGTGGCAGCACTCTTGGAAGAGCGTCGAGATCAACGTGGCCCGAATGGTCACTGCTCATTCGGCTGCCGCCAGAGATGGACAGCCTGACTATACCCAGAAGATCACCTCGTTATCCTCCGCGCAGAAAGAGATGAGCAACAGCCTGGCCGATCTCCACACCGAGATTCGCTCTCTCGCTCGGCTCGTGCGCGAATCAATGTCCGACCGGAACGACGGGCGCCGGCATCCAACTATCCCGAGTTATCAGAACACCGTAGAAGAATTCTCATCCAAAGCGGAGCCGGAGTTTCCTGTGTCGGCCTTCGATTACCTCGGAAAGATGGATCGATTCGCCAACGTGGTCCGGCCAGACTTCCAGAACGGCATCCTCGTCAACGCTCCTGACGGGAAAGGCGAGTTGATGCTGATCCGAGATTCTCGCCTCCCAGATGAAACTCAACCACTGTTTGTCGTTCCACGAACCACGCAGTTTCAAACGAAACAAGACTTCTACACCTACTACGAGAAGTATTACGACTGCGTAAGGCCTTCGGCCGGTGACGTTTGGATCATCGATCCGGCGGTAGTCGAAAAAGTATCAGGCGGTTGGCAACTACGGGAAAAAGGAGTTCTTGAAGTTCGTTGAATATTACGTTGCGAACTCTCGAGCCTCATTCACAAGTAATTCATTAGCCCTCTCAATGGTCGCTGAAGTCTCAACACCTAATCCACGAAGCATTCGGGTTTACTGCCCGAGTCACAAAGTAGGCTTCATTGTCGCTGCGAGCGCTACCATCGAATGCTCCAGCCAAACGCACGCGCTGGCGCGAGATTTTCCAAATGAAACTTTTTGGGAGTATTGCTGCGACTGCCAGCACTATTGGCCCATCGACAGCGCCAAGGGAAGTATCGCCAGCGAAGAATGTCCGGTGTGTGAGAGAAACATTGTGCGCCGGTTCTTGTGCGCTGAGTGCAAGGTAGTGAGCGTCGAATCAGACGATGCAGGCAGGCGCAAAGCGTTCTCGATCTCTTCTCAGGGAACAGTCAGTCCAGCTTGTCCTGGCTGTTTGCACCGTTCTGTCGGCTCGAGATTCGAGCATCAATGTCGGGACTTTGCTTCTGTATTTGTGACGACGCGCGAAGTCTGTCCTTTCTGTGATGAGCGCCTGGAGCCGCCGCCAAATTTTCCTTGTTCTGTTGCCACGTATCTCGAAAGACTGCCCCGGTCCGCACTCGCGGTAACATTTGAGACAGAGACTGGCCTGATCAAGGAATCGACAGTAGGTGAGTATTTGCTCGTTCAGCTAAGAATCGACTCATCGCTATCGATCGTTATTCCCAAATCTACTACTCTCGGTTCAAAGCAGGACTACTACAACGTTTATTACGAACTATTCAACTGCGAAAACCCCGCTGCCGGCGAAGTAGTAATTCTCAGTCCGGCAGTAGTTGAAGCTGTTGAGGGCGGTTGGCAACTCAAAGAGGCTGGTTTCATCGAGATCAAAGCTGAGCCACTGCCTGATGTCCAAACCACGATCACTTGCAAAGCGTGCGGAAATCCTGTTGATGCGAAACACGCTTTTTGTAAGCGCTGTGGAGCCAAAGTCGAATCATCTTCAAACGACCACCAGACAATCAGTGGTGTCGCTGGTCCACAATCTGAACCGAGTGCAGAACAGCCTGAATTCTCTGCACCTTCAGCTTTCACATCTCACGTAGATCAGACCACATCGAGTTACGAGTCTTCTACCTGGAAACCTGCAAACGTAGGCCCGTCGACGAAGACGGTCGTGGGTGTAGTTGGCGGCGTGGTCGTGTTAGGTCTTGTGCTGACAATCATCGCCGCGATTTCCAGTAGCAGCAGCAACTCCGTCGAGAAAAAACTGGACGGCGCGATTTTACGCGGACAGATATTCCCGCCTGCCGCTGACAACGCTCACGATCTTTATTACGAGTTGAAGAATAGTGGCGCCAGTGAAGAAACGCTGCGCACCTACCGCGAAAGATTGTTGCCGCTGCTTATTAACCGTCCGTACCAAATAATTAAGGAATTCATGGTTCCGGGCAGCGACGATCCGCCTCTTGCCGATTGGCAGTCAGCTTATCAATCCCTGCAATGGGCCGTGGAACTAAAACCCGGCGATTCAGTTCTTAAATCGCGAATGGCGTACTGCGAGGGCCGGCTTGCATTCCTGTCGAAGGATGAGGATCAAGCCATCGCGGCCTGGACGCGATCCGCTGAAGCTGACAAAGCATGGCCGTTGCCGATCAATGGTATCGGACTCATTTACAGCGCGCGCCGAAATTATAGCACTGCGCGATCTTATTACTTTGACGCCGTGCGACGAGATCAAAACTGGGCCTACCCGTACAACAACCTCGGCACTTCCTACTACATGGAAAAGAATTACTCCGACGCCAAGAGTTATTACCAGAAAGCCGTTCAACTAGCTCCTCAATGGGCCAGGCCACATTCGTGGTTAGGAGATATCGCGATGAAGGAAGGGGATTACTCGACGGCCATACAGGAGTTTTCTCTCGTCCTCGATCAGAACGCCACCGGCACGAAGAACATGGACCTTGACAAGATCAGAAAACAACTCGACCTCGCCAGACAGCGGGCCGTCTTTGAAGACTGACTTCTACTCTCGTGAGTCACAAAGTCCTTACCTCAACCTTTCAGAAGCGTGGGCTACTAATCCTCCTCGTGATGATGAGCGGATCGATCCTCCTTTTCACCTGGTATCGATTCAGCAGGCCAGCGCCGGGATGTAAGGAACAGTTTGACCTGCTGATTACCGGAGCTGAAATCATCGATGGCTCTGGTCGTGCTGCTTTCCGTGGCGATCTCGGCATACGCAACCAGCGCGTAGCCTGCATAGGTGATTTGCGTGGCGCTAAAGCACCGGTAGTTATCGATGCCAGCGGTCTAACCGTAGCCCCTGGATTTATCGACGTTCATACGCATATCGAACGCAACGTTCCGCAAGACGATGCTTTTCTTGCGCCAAATTTTGTTCGACAAGGCGTGACGACTTTGATCACCGGAAACTGTGGTCGCTCGTTTCTTGAGATTGGAAAGTTTTTTAAGCGAATTGAAACGAATGGAAGCCAGGTCAATGTCGCAACGCTTGTCGGACATAACACGATCCGGTCGCAAGTCATGAAGCAGCGATCGGCTGTTCCTTCTGCCCGTGAAATGGCTGAAATGGAGGAGCTGATTGACCAGGCAATGAACGACGGCGCGTTAGGAATTTCAACAGGTCTGGTCTATGTGCCGGGCACGTTTGCAAAAACCGACGAGATTGCCAGGCTAGCAAGGGCTGTGGCCAAAGCGGGTGGGATGTATGTCTCGCATGTTCGGGATGAAGGAGCAAAGGGAAGAGAAGCTATCGAGGAAGCGATCTCTATCGGCGAACGCACGGGCGTTCACGTTCATATTTCGCACTTCAAAGCACAAGGTCCCAACGAGTGGGGCTCAGCGCAAGATCGGTTGAATCTAATCCAGGCTGCCAGGGACCGCGGTCTGGTCGTGTCATTGGACCAGTACCCGTACATCGCATCGAGCACCGGCCTTGCGGTTCTCCTTCCATCATGGCTTTCAGAGGGCGACCTGACTTCGGCCAGGGGAAAGTTACGCGATCCTGAAACGCGAAAACGCGTGCGCGAGGAGATGTTGAGGCAACTGAAGCAGAACGGTTGGAAGGATTACGCATTCGCCAGAATCGCATACTACCAATTCGATCGATCGTTAATGGGGATGAGCATCGCCGACGTGACCCGCAAGCGAGCAAGTCGATCGTTAGCTGCGCACTCTGCCATCGTCGCATCATCATTCAGTCCGAGCGCAAAGCCGCAAACAGATAGTGACAACGAATTAGAGCAACAGGCTGACACTGTGATCGATCTTTTTAGTCATGGTGGTGCGCAGATGGTCTTCTTCGACATGAGCGAAGACGACGTGCAGACGATCATGAAGAACCCGCAGGTGATGTTCGGTTCAGATAGCAGTGTGCGCGAAGAGAACCCGCAGGTGCTTCCTCATCCGCGCGGCATGGGCACCTTTCCAAGAATTCTCGGTGTTTACGCGCGAGAGAAGAGTCTCTTCACACTGGAGGAAGCAGTTCGTCGCATGACCTCACTGCCAGCCGCGACTTTCGGCCTCAAAGATCGTGGGCTGATTCGTGAAAATAACTGGGCGGATCTCGCGATCTTCGATCGAAACAGAATTGCTGACACGGCAACGTTCGAAAAGCCGTTCGCCAATCCAGTGGGCGTGGAATACGTTCTGGTGAACGGATCGATCGTTTTGTCTCGCGAGCGTTTTTCCGAATCTCTGCCCGGCGTCGCGATCAGGCGTGCGTCACGCGTTTAGAGTTCAAGCAGTTCTGCCCGAAAGTCGGTTTGAGCCAACGGAGCAGGCGCTGGGTTTTTAGCCAGCGAAGCAGGCGCTGGGGTTTTTAGCCAGCGAAGCAGGTGCTGGGTTTTTAACCTGCGAAGCAGGCGTGAGCATAAAGCCTGGGGTGGAGCGAGGCTTTGCGAGCGAAACCCCAGGTATCTAAGCACGACAAGTTTTCAAGCCCGCGAATGCGGGCGACAGAACAAAGGCGGCGAAGATGCCAACCCATTTGCAGCGCACGGACTGTCGCCCATTTCATGGGCTCGAAATTCCGTTGCTTCCAGTTCCTGGGGTTTCGCTCGCAAAGCCTCGCTCCACCCCAGGCTTTATGCTCGCGCCAGCTTCGCAGGCTGAAAAACTGGTTTTATGCTCACGCCAGCTTCGCAGGCTAAAAGCAGCCATTGCAAATGTTTGTGAACAATGACCACTGACACCAACAAGCGCGCATTTTACTGTCCAGTGCATCAGATTCGCTTTCATGCGAATGGAGAGGCAGTGATTCAGTGTGATCTAAGTTCGCATGAGGTTGGTCATGGTTTTCCCAAACAGGCAGTGTGGGCTTATTGCTGCGACTGCGCGACTTTCTGGCCGTACGACCGAATCAAACGTGGTTCGCAACTAGCGGACTGTCCGGTTTGTGAGCGACAAATTGCCAAAAGATATCTCTGTAACTCTTGCCAGCTCATTAGTGTTGAATCCACTGCTTTGGTCCGCCGCAAAGCTCACTTCATCGATAGCTCAGGCGTGAAACCTGATTGTCCGGCGTGCGGATGTGTTGCTAATGGAGCATCACTCGAACACGATTGCGCCGACGTTGGCATCAGCTTTCTCACCGCAAGATTCACGTGTTTATTCTGCGACGTCCAGATTGCTGCCAACGATGCAGAACGCGCTGAGGAAATCGCCGGCGTACTCTGTAGCGGTTGCGGTGCCGAGTTGATGGCGTCTTACAAGTTCTGCAAGCGATGCGGGAAAGCGCGGGCGGAGCTTAGTCCTGAAATCGGGCAACTTGACAACGACATAGACGACACCGACGACGCAATACTCGATCTTCCCACATCGTTCACTGCGGACGATGATGAGGAGGATGAAGAACCGACGGCAGAACCACCGGAACCAGCCGAAGAATCGCCGTATCTCGGATACTTGCATGATTCCTCCTCATACGCACCAGCTAAACGACGCACACCGTGGATAGTTGGCGGAGCGGCGGTTCTACTTTCACTAATGATTCTCATCGTCATTGCTCTGGTTAACAGTAAACCGAATGCTGTGCGCAACCCACCATCGACACCTGAGCCGCAGGCGTCCGCGCCGCCAGGAATGGTCTACATCAAAGGTGGTGAGTTCATGATGGGAAACGATTCGGGCGATGAGTATGAAAGACCTGCTCACAAGGTAAAAGTCGCGCCCTTCTACATAGACATCCACGAAGTCACGTGTGAAGACTATCTGAAATTCATCAATGCCACCGGGCATAGACCACCTGCCAACTGGGTGAAAGGAACGTATTCAACCGGCGCTTCAAAGCAACCAGTAACGGGAATCGATTGGAACGACGCTAAAGCCTACGCGGATTGGGCCAAGAAACGTCTGCCCACAGAAGAGGAGTGGGAGTTTGCTGCCCGTGGTGGGTTGGGTGCGACGTATCCCTGGGGAAACGAATGGCGGTCCAACTTTGCCAATGCGGGCGACTCCAGCGCGCAGCGATTAGTAGACGTGGCCTCCAACGCGAATGGCAAAACCTCTGCGGGCGTGATGGACATGATCGGCAATGCGTGGGAATGGACCGCAAGCGATGTCGTGGTCTACCCGGGCGGTCACTTGTCTGCCCCGATTCCGAAGAACGTCAAGGTCATTCGCGGTGGCTCGTGGCAGGAAACAAACAAGCAGGCGACTACTACCTACAGAGGTTTTTTGCGTACGAGCGACGCAGAGGACTATTCGGCTACCGGTTTTCGTTGCGTGAAAGATCCAGAGCCAGTTTCATCTTCACAACAGTAAACACAGGATTGATCGTATGAGGGTTGCATTTCTGTATCACCGTTTCAAAGGATCGCTCAAGAGATGCCTGTTGATAGTTCCCTTCGCCATCCTTGCTGTGAATTCTGCACATGCACTGCAAAGACCCGGTGGACGAGATCCTGTCGCGCCCACACCGACACCGACGCCGAGAAAAACTACAACCGTACCGCAGAACAAGCCACGCGATACCACAGTCAAGCCTCAAGTATTACTCGCCGACATGACTATCTTTGCTCCGCTGGGTAGTCGGATCTGGATCAATCAAGCGGAAGTCGACACCAGTGGAGTAGATGGAACGTTGCTGCTCGATCGACAGAAAGTGAAGAGTTCGTATGCGCCAAATACCGGCGTCATTACTTTGAAGGGTCTTAAGCCCGGGACTTACAGCCTCACTGCTCGCAAACCTGATTTTCAGGAATACGTTGAATCGGTGACCGTCGCCTCGCAGGAGGTAAACGAGGTTGCGATCGTGCTCATACCGATTCGCGGGAGGCTGACGGTCGCCCCATCCATCGACGGAGCGAATATAGAGATAGTCGATGTGGCTACCAATATGAGCCTCGGAAGGTACGCCGGTCGATTGGATCAGTTCGAAGTGTCCCCAGGACAGTATCGCGTAATTACATCTAAGACAGGGTACAAAGAAGCAGTCCGAGAGATCAGCGTCAATCCGGCTCAATCGGTATATTTGGAGCCGTTACTCGAACTGCTGCCACCTCCAGCGCCGCTTCTAAAGCGGTTACCTTACACTGCGCCGATGGGTATGGAAATCCAACGGCGGGACAAATATCTATTATTTCAGCTCCAGGGATCTTCTGGTAATGCCGGCACGACCAGCGGTTCGATCAATGTAAATCTGGGTGGACCAGGCAGAAACTACGTCAGTGGAAATCTAAACGGGCTGCCGTGCAGCATCGAGTTCATAAAGCTCGAGAACATTGCTGAAGGCGCGATAGTAGAAGGTCCAGGTCCTTCGAATAACTGGACCAGGATCGTGGTGCGCATTCGTCCGAAAGACGAGAAGCGGCGTCCGATCAGTTTTGCGATCAATTGGAGTTCGCTACAAAAGTCGAGCTCATTTGGAGTGAGTAGCGACCAAGCCACACTTATACCGGCGGAGGTTATTCAAAAGGTACAACCCAATTTCCCTTCGGCCGCGCGAGGGTCGCCCATCAGAGGAACTGTGCTGGTGTTGGTCTCGATTGATAAAGATGGTTCGGTTGTGTCGGCGAAGGCGATCGAAGGCCCTTATGTGTTTCGGCGCGTCTCAGAAGAGGCCGCGCGCAAATGGAAGTTTCGACCAGCGACTCGTAACGGACAGCCTGTGGAGAGCGAACAGGTGGTCCAATTCCGGTTCGAGTGATAGTCCCAACAACAAAGGAAAATAAAATGAGAAGACCCACCCACTCAGCCACCATCCTTAGCGTCATGTTGTTTTTGCTCGCGTCATTTACCGTGGCCAACGGCTTCGACGAACCTGAAATGCTGATCCCGGCAAAAACGAAACTCTCTCTCGAACTGCTTTCACCAATCAGCACAGCTACCAGCAAGAAGGGAGATAAATTCAGTTGCAAAATCTTAACTCCTGCGGAGTTCGCCGGCGCTGTCGCAGAGGGACACGTTCGCAGTGTGAAGCGTTCGGGTAAAGCTGACAAAGAATCAAAAATTGATTTGGCATTCGATACGATCACTCTCAGCGACGGTAGAACTGCGAACTTCTCCGCGACTGTGGTCGAAGTGTTTGATGTTCTGAATGTCGGTGAACAGGGACGCGCTGACAACGAAGGAACAATCAGAAACAAGTCAACAGCGGTTAAGACGAGCATCAAGAGAGCCGCTGTTGGAGCTTTGATCGGAGCGCTTGTTGGCGGAGCTGTTGCTGGTGGTCAAGGTGCGGCAGTGGGCACAGCCATCGGCGCCAGTGTTGGCGTAACAACGACACTGGCAACAAAGGGACCTGATCTCGAGTTTAAGGTTGGAACACAGTTTACAGTCGAAACTAATGGTCCATCGCAACGAGTGGTGTCTGGCGCGCCGAGTGGAACTGCTGCTGCTGTCAAAGGGAGTGAGCAGCCGGTATTGCGCAATGTTGCAAGTGCACCTTCGGCTCCGTCATCGCAATCGCGTTTGTACGTCTCTCAATCGTTTCAGGCGAATATTCCAGACAACTGGCGCGAGTTGTCGGCTAACCCTCTGATGCTGGGCCCCGACGGAGCATTTCGCTTGAACAAAGGTCGGCCTGAATTAACTCACGGTGTGATGATTGGGATTGCAGCCTCGAAGAGCAATGACTTGCAGGTTGCGACGGAGCAGTTGATAGCGCTGGTACTGAAAACCAATTCACACTTGCAAAGACAGGGTAGCTCAAGCATTTCATTAATAGGCGGTCTATCTGCGATCAGCAACACGCTCTCAGGCAGGGACGGCGAAGGAAAACTCGAGGTCGTCACTATTCATACGGTTTGCCTATCAGGCAATCGACTCTTTTACGCAGCCGCAGTGGTTCCGGAAGCAGACGCTGACGCGTATCGTGAAGCTTTCAACAGAGTTGTCAGCAGCATTCGCTTCGTCAATTGATTTTGCGAAGCATCAACCTCACTCGAGCTTCCAGTCGCCATCTTCTTTGAGCAGCTTCTGATTGAAGTTTTCACTGGTTCCGTCGCTGTACTTGATTGTGCCGCTCACATCCGCAACATCGCCGGTTATCTGTTCACTAGTGATCTCAATCGAATCGATGCCGCGGTGCTCTCTGATCTTACGAGTGGCTTCGCTTAGCATCGTTCGCATCTTCTGATCGCCCATTCCACTCTTCACCTTGCTGGAGACCATTTTCGTCGCTTGGTCCAGCTTTCCCGCCTCGACCGCCCGATAAAAGTTTTTCGTGGTTTTGGCAGGGCTCGAGAACAGGCCGCAACCCGACGAGATGAGAAGCAGAGTAAAAATCATAATGTTGAGGATTCGTTTAGACATGTTCACTCCTCCTTTTGTTGTTTCCAATTCCAAGCCTGCACCAGGTGCGGACTATGCAAAAGAGAACTCGGCCAAAGTATCGGACCACGAATGAAAGAGGTTGAGGAACTATCGAAATGGCCGTCAACCAGATCCAAACCGGCCTTTTTGTAAGCTCGCCAGACTAGCTCCGTGCAATACAGAGCTTCGTCGGAGGCGAGGTCGAATTTGTTGTCGAAGGGTACATTTCGCTCAACGTATTGGTTCGCCGTTCGGACAGCCGTTTCTATCGATGAAGGGGTATCGGTGACGACACGATAAGCGCTTGCTGCGATTGCGCGATCTGAGCGCAAGTAGTCTTCTATAGGTTCGATCTTTGTGACTTCAGGTTCGCCTTCACCGGGGACGACGTGAATTACGAATATTGCGTCATTCCTTCGCAGCACGATTCCGACGTGGGAGAAATCACTATCACGGTCGAGAGTCATAACCGCGCGGCTTTCGACACTTGGGCCACGTCTGAAAATAATGTCGCCGGATCGTAAGCTCTCGGCGTTGATGGTCGGCCTCATTGGCGCCGATGCAGCCGCGCCGTGAAGGAGCCACCAGCCCAAGCCGCTCGAAACGGCGAGTAAACCGATGAAGCAAGTCACTACTCTCGATACTCTGGACATATTGAGGCGCAAATTCGCAGGACCACTAAACAGGAGTACGTGAAGAAGCGCGCACACTTAATCACCACTTCACCGCGTTGTCAAGGTTTTCCCTGCCGGTGTTTTATCACTCTTTTATCGTGTACGAACTGTGGTTGGGAGTATAATGCGCGCCTCGCCTCCTTGCACCGTTATCCAGTGAGTTACATTGAATACACTGCTGAAAGACGACATTGGACCAGCACGCTGGTGTTGGCTCTGCTGGCATTCATTGCCTTCGCTTCTCAGGACGAAACCCGCACGCAAAAAACAGTCGTTTAATTGATCAGGCGGGCAACGAGTATCGCGGCGTGGTATGTAATTTCGGCGCGTGGATTGGTAGGAGGAATTTCTATTCAGGCGATGCATCGGCCATGCTTATACCGAATGTACCGCAATTCAAGTCAGGATTAAGAATTTCAGCCCGCGGAGCGGGCGGAAGCATAAAGCCCAGGGTGGAGCGAGGGTTTGCGAGCGGAACCCTAGGTCAACAGGTATTAGAAAGAATTTTAGCCCGCGGAGCGGGCGATAGAGCGGGATCCCCAAACTGCTGTCGCCCGCTTCGCGGGCTGAAATTGTTGTATCGTGCGTTACCTAGGGTTGCGCTCGCAAAGCCTCGCTCCACCCTAGGCTTTATGCGGTCGCCCACTTCGCGGGCTGCCAACGATCAAATGTTCGATTCGGTCGTGAGCAGCTTGAGCGGCGACCGCCAACCCGAATGGACCAGCGCTGATGATTAGGAGATCAGCGTCCATGTTTGTCTACCACAGATAATACTGATCTTCGAGTAATCCGTGTAATCTGTGATTAGCGGACCTCGTTGCGCCCGCCGCGGACGCGCAGGCCCATCAGTCGTGCTGGAAACGTGCCGAAATCTTCAACCTCCCATGTGTTCCCGTCCCGCAGGCGGATTTGCGCCGCGGGTATCAGCATCCCTTCATTGGCACCACGGCCGACATACAGCTCTGCATAACCGAACCGGTAATCTTGCGAGCGCGTGCCGTAGCGCAACTCAGCGAAACGAAGATTGCGCTCATAGACGACAGTCAGTTTCGTGCGGCCTTCAGTTTCGGTCGCAATAATTGCATTTGCGGCAAGGCCAACGCCGGTGCCGATCTGGATTCTTCCTGCGTTCAAACGCGAGAGCGTTCGCAGTAGCTCCTCCTGGCCTCCTGATTGAAGCGTGCGATTCAGGTTGCCGATCTCTTCTGGAGTTGTTAATCGATTGATCCTCAAGGTAAAGGGCAGGGAACGCCCCGCGCCCCGTCCACTCATGAAATAAACCGTGCCGGTGATCGTGCTTCCCGCATAACGATCCTGAGCAACCGCTGTCGGTGTGAATTGCAGCCAACTCGTGATGGCAACGACCGCTGCCGCTGAGACAAATAGTTTTCTGACTCGCATGATGAATCCAGGTTTAAGGAGTTTACAGTTCTGGGGCTGAAGGGGTCAGGAGAAGAACGAACTTTAGCAAGTGAAAGACGAAAAATCGGTGCGTTAGCGTACCCTCGCCGGCCGGTTGTTGGACCGTATCGCGATTGGCAATGTAAGCGGGTTTGGATAAACTTAGCCTATGCTTAACGAAACCATCGAAACCCGCGGACACACCACAGGAGATGGCACCTTAACTTTGACTGTTAACGTTGGAGTGGCTGATGCTGACGTGGCTGTTACTGTTAAAGTCAGAGAGCTGCCTTCGACGGAGGAGATAGACGCAAACGGATGGCCTACCGATTTTTTTGAGCGAGTTGCCGGGTCCATGCCCGATTTGCAGCGCGCCCCTCAGGGCGAGTTTGAGGATCGGCTCGCTTTTGAATGATCTTTCTTCCCGATACCAATACTTGTATTACATTGTTGCGACGACGCGACGATCGTCTGATCGCACGCTGGAAGTCAGTCAATATCACAGATATAGTTCTTTGCTCGATCGTTGTTTACGAACTCCGTTACGGCGCGCAGCCCAGTTCGGATCCATCCCGTGAACATTCGAAGTTAGATCTCTTTCTAAGTCCTTTCGCTTCACTTCCTTTCGATGATCAGTGCGCAAGGCGTTGTGCTGAGGTTCGCGCTGAACTTGAACGAGCCGGCAGAGTGATTGGGCCTCATGATTGCAAATCGCTGCCATTGCCCTCGAACGTAAATCTGCGTAATCGGTGGCTAAAACTCTTTGCCATTCATAACGCCGATGATTTGAAGATCGTCTGAGATTTTTATCTTGTATCGTTTGATCTTCGTGTTGAGTGTCGTGACCTTGGTCCCCAGCAAGCGCGCTGCGGGTCGTTGACGGCCGCCCGTTTGAATGAGTGCACTGCGGATCAACTCAGTCTCGAATCGTCGCACCTCAGCCTGCAAGTCAAACGTGCAACTATCTTCGCGTTCGTCCAGCTTCTCCACCGAAGCGATCTCGCGTAGCAGAGACAAAGCGAGAATCTTCAAATAAGTGACTCTGCTATCAAGGAGATCTGATCGGTTAGTCGCCAAGCCGTTCATACACGAGTTGATTTCTCTCCGAATTTTTAGAGCGCGCCTGCGCTGAGGTTTAGGTGACCGCGCAAGAAACGTGCCCGCGAAGCCGTCAAACGTCAGGCCCGTTCGTCACGCACTTCAGACGCTTCGTCCCAAGGGCCGATTGATGAATTTGGATTTTGTGTGAGGAGTTGGCGCAACTGGAGTGCGAACTCCGGCGAGGAACTTGCCCGTATTCGCAATTTCGGAGTCACAAAAAAGCACAGAGAGAGCACTAGTTTTTTGTTCTCTCTGTGCCTTTGTGGCAAAGGAAGTTAGAAGTTAAGTCTAAAAACAAACTGCACCGGCCGGCCTCCGGGATCGTTCGTTGTCGAAATATCCTGGTAAGCGGCAGTGATCAAACCAAAGTTTGCGGCACCATAATTCGGCGTTTGCAAACCGAGGTTCGTGTTAGTGAGTTTCGGATCGTCGACTGCCGAGCTACCACCAACCAGGAAGTTGATGTTGTTGAATGCATTCAGCAGCTCAACGCGAAACTCTATGTTCGTTCGTTCTGTGAACCGAAACTTCTTCACCAGACTCATGTCGAAGCGAACAAAGCGTGGTCCTTCGAGAATCAGATTGGCGAAGCCGCACTGACCCGGAAACGCCTCAAGACAACCATTGCTGTTGGCAGGCGCAATGTATCTTCCTTGCGGTGCTCCCAGCGCGCCGAAGCCAGATCCCGTTGCCGAGACGCTGAACGCGCGACGCGTGTTGAGAATGATGTCGTCAGGCAGGAACGTAACTGTGCGGTTTGGCAGCTTGCGCGCATCGATTGCCTGCTGCAACTCTTTCACGTCCATTCCGACTAACTGGACGTTGCCGAGTGCAAAAGGTCTGCCGCTCTGAATGCGAGCGGTGCCATGCCATTCCCAACCACCGACCAGATGATTAGTCAGCCCGCGCGAGTCGCCGAGAAACCACTTGCCATGGCCAAAAGGCAATTCATAAATCCAGTTGGCCTTGAAGCTATGCCGCAGATCCTGAGGCGCGCGATAACGCTCAAGCGCTTTGTTGTCGCTTCGCAGAGTCAGTGGCTGGCCCAGCGAGCTCTGGCTGGAAGCATACAAGTTGGTCAGCGACTTGGACCACGTGTAACTCATCTGAAGCAGCAAGCCTCCAGAAAAACGTCGACGTAGCTCGAGTTGCATCGCATCGTACCAGGTATCGACGTCGTTTGTGGTTAACGTCACCGACTGTAAACCAGCACCGAGGAGGCCGACAGTTGGATTAACCACAAAGAAGTTGGCTGGGGATCCTGCGTGCACTCCGTTGTCAAGGAAACTATTCTGCAACGTAGTGGCAAAGCCGATCGGATTCGCGAAGTTTGGATTCAGTTGCGTGAGTCGAGTAGCGTTAGTGAACTGTGCTACACCAGAGTAGGCTGCAGCACTGTTTGCATTCGTTCTCGAACCCGTAAAGAAGCCAAGCATGATCGGCAGTGGCTGAGTTCCTGTGCCTGATCCAAAGAAGGCGTATGTGTTACCACGCCCCGCAGCCCGATTTGCCACAAGGTTTGCCTGCGCCTGGCGAAACTCACTCAGGAAACCATTCTCGATGACGTTGACTTCATTGATGCCATAACGTCTCCAAAGATTACGCCCTCGAGTGCCGACGTAGCGCGCTTCGACCACTGTGTCTTTGAATATTTCACGCTGCACGCCGAAGTTCCACGAGTGGACCAAACCGGTCTTGAGATTCGGATCGAAACCGCCGATAGCATCGCCGGGTTGGACCATGATCGGATAGGTCGGAGTGTTCGCGAAGGGGGGCGGTGTTAACGCTGCGCGGTTGCGGAACAAAGTTCCAAGCGGTAGCGACGCTGCGTCGACGTCGCTGTTCAGCGTGAGTGTGCCTCCGGGATTGGCGGAAACAATCTGTGTGATGTTACCGAGACCTTCGCGAACGAAGGCGACCGAGTAACCAGCGCGAATTACGCTCTGACCGGTCTCACCGAAGAAGCGATGAAGCATTCCGTTGTGAAAGTCCGGAGTCCAGGCAATGCTGGCGCTCGGAGCGAAGTTGTTCCAGTCAGTCTTGTACAGTTTTTCTCCGATGCCGAGTGGAGTTAGCGCGGTCGTACTACCTGTTAACGTGCCGGGCTTGAAGAGATTTCCTTCACCCGATTCGCCGAACAAGCCCGCGAAAGTAGCCTTCGCAAAATTCTCGTTCTCGGAAACAACCGGCCGCTGTGGTTCCCAGCGAACGCCGAAATTTAGCGTCACGTTGGAACGGAAGCGCCACGAGTCCTGAGCAAACAGTGCGAACTGTGGCTGACGAAACTTGAGAATCTGCGAACCGAACAGTGCGTACTTGCCGTCGTTCAAGAATGCGGTTCGATCGATGGCAGTCACGCGTCCGGTCAGCGTTGCGTAGAGCTGAGCTGCTGTTGCAAGGTCGTTGGCAGACGCGCCAGGAAAGTTTGCAGTGGTGAAAAGATCTTCTGCCGGGTCGCCCTCGGCGACTCCGAAGTTCACATTGCCCACCACGTTGTTAGCCGCATCTGAGAACGTCTTGATAAGGTTGTAGTTTCCACCGAAGTTGAAACTATGCTTGCCTTTGATCCACGTCAGTGAATCTGAGAAGTCAAAACTAGGCGTGTTGCGTTTGCTCGAACCGAAATTCACGCCGAAGGCCCGGTTGCCTCGTTGCGGGAAGGCTTGAACCGCGGAAGCGTCAGTGATTCCAAGGTCAAAGAAGTTCAGATCGAAGCCGCCTTGATTCGCAAACTGATCCGGACCGATTGGCCCAAAGTTTGACTGGCCGCCGAGCATGCCGAAGCGTGCTTCGTTAATCAGGTTGGACGTCAGAGTTGAACGAAGCGACGTCGAGTTGGTCCAACGCTGCGAGTTCTGTCCGGCGGAGTTTGGAAAACCCGGAAATGCCGGATCCGTTTGGTTGAGGAAGTCGACCGGCTTGCCGCCGAATTCCTGATAGTTCCAAACGTTCGACAGAGCGTGGTTTGAGCTGAGATTGAAGTCGAGGCGAACGGTCGTGAAATAGCGATTCTGTCCGCCCTGGCCCACGAAGTTGAATTGTTGCCGGTTAGGATCGCCCGCGATCGGAAGAATACTGCCTTGAGACGTCGATGAGCGAATCTCGCCCAGCACAGCTCCTACGGTTGGATCGATCGTTGACGTAAAACCATGAGCACCGGCGAGGGTAAGTACATCGACCTGCGCGCCGGAGGTCGTCGTAAAGATTCCTTGTTGTGCGAGCGGACTGAGAACAGTGCGTTGTCGCAGTTGTTGCTCCGGCAGGCGAAACTCTTCGTAGTTGACGAAGAAGAACGCCTTGTCTTTGCCGTTGAAAAGTTTCGGAATAACGATTGGACCACCGACTCGAGCACCGTACTGGTTAAGCAGGATTCGGTTGCGCGGAGCTTTGCCGAAATAAGTTGGAGCCAGAGTTTCGTTGTTGAAGTAGTAGTTGGCCGTGAGATATGGCTCACGATGATACCAGTAGAGACTGCCGCCAAGATCGTTTGTTCCGCCACGCGTCACAAACTTGATTTGCACTGCGCCGTCGCCGGCACTTTCAGCACCAGGCGCGGCAGTCGAAACGGTTACTTCGCCGACAGCATCGATGCGCGGTCGCACAAACGTGAAGAAACCATCGTTTGAGCTGATCAGATTGTCTTGAACGTCGACGCCGTCGAGCGTGATGTTCAGCGCGCCTTTCGGTAGACCGTTGACTGTGGAAGTGCGAGGCCGACCGGTTGTTTGTACGCCTGGAAGCAGAGTCACCAGATCGAGCGCATCGCGTGAAGCCTGTGGCTGATCGATGATTTGTCGACCAGTGATCGTGGTGCCAACCGTGGCGGTCTGCGTTTGTAACAACTCACCAGCCACGTCGACGACCTGGACCGTTTCCTGTGGCGTGCCTACTTCAAGCGTGACGTTGACACTCGAAGGTGTACCGACGTCAACTTTGACGTTTGACAGAACGGTGGTCTTGAATCCCGGCGCTGCGATAGTCACGGTGTAAGTGCCGGACATGAGCGCGGGAACGTTAAAGGTGCCATTGTCGGCGGTGGTTGCGGTGAACTCCTGAGTAGTGGCGTTGTTCTTCACAGTGATGTTCGCACCGGTGACAACAGCGCCTGTCGGATCGCTGATTGTACCGGCGACCGAACCTGTCGAGCCGCTTTGGGCGAAGATTGGGCCACTGAGCGAGAGCAGCAGCAGAGCAGCGGCGAGTAGAGATCGTTTCATCTGTACCTCCAATATGATTGTCAGTTATCCGAAATGTAGAACACGAGGAAGCTGTTAGGGGCGCTTCACACGTTGAGGGGCAAGCGTTATTCCGTGCGTGGTTACAGGGCTGTTTGCTTACACGAGTTACCGACGCGATGCCTGGCCCGGTCGTGCTCTTGCCTAATTTGGATATTTAGCGATTGGAAACTTGCGGGATTTGGAAGGGAAGTGTTCCGATTTTAGGATTTTGCCGAATCGGTTTGGATGCTACAGGAGTTCGTCGCATTCCAGGTCGCGATACGACGCCAACGCGCACTCGAGTCGATGCCACCAGCCTTCGGGTTTCATTCCGCGGCTCCAGAGAATGATCGGAAACGTTAAGTTGCGCACGGCGCAGCGGCGGTAATCGAGCCACAAGTCGTCGAATGAATAGTTCTTCAGGCCGTGGCCTATGAGGCTCTCATAATAGTGGCGAACGAGAGGAAGCTCGAGCTCGCGGCGCCGGCTTGGATACCAATGTAGTGCTATCAGAAATGCCAGGTCGCGTGCTCCGACATCAATGTGCCAAACTTGCCAGTCGATCAGAAAGGCGGCTCCCTTGCCGGAGCGTGGAAAAAGAAAGTTCCACGTATGCGCGTCGCCATGAGTGATCGTGAGCGCGCGCTGGTCGGTAAGACGCAGCCATGGTTTCAGTGATGAGCTGAAAACTCGTTCGAGGATGTGGCGGGCGTCGACGGTCAATGCATCACCGAACGCGTCAAAGAACGCAGGCAGATTTGCTGCGATGTCCTGGACCATCTTGGTTAAGGTTTCCGTCGTATGGAGTCTACCGACCGTATGACCGAGCGTGGGTGCTTCCCACCACTGCGCATGGATGCGGGCTAGCGCGTCGAGGGCTAGTTCGCAATGAGTCCGGGACGGCGGCAGCGGCCAAGGCGGATGATCGTGAGTGGAGCGAAGATCTTCGAGCACGAGGATGTCTTCCGTAGTCGCGAGGCAGCGCACCATCGGTGGCGTTTCGATGCTCGGCGCAAGCTGACGATAGAACTGTATCTCGCTGTTTGCATGAGTGGGCGTGAGTGCCGATTTGACCACCAGGCGTCGAGGCAGGTCGGCAGGCGCTTCAGCGGAATACGCTACCGTTAGAAAGACGAGCTTGGAGATCGGGGTCTCGTGTTCGAGTTCGACGCGCACGTCGGTGACTGCGCCGCGAGGCAGCGTCCCGGCGCCGTGCAGCCAGCGCGAAAGTGTTTTAGGTGTCAGCGACAATTTATGCCGTTATAAGTCTTATGCCTATTGACAAAGGTTGTAGCATAAGGAAGTTACGTTAATAGTCGTAGACATCATGTGAGACTTACGCCCTCGCAAAGCCTCATAGACGCATTTCGTAAATCGCCACGCTAGCACTTTCATTCACTGCTCGGCAGTCCGCAAGCATTGTGAAGCTGACAAGAAAGCTGCACAGCCCAGGTTGAAAATGAAAGCACGCGCACTTCTCATTATAACCAGGAGGAATTATGACAAAGTATCTCAGCACCTTTTACAGTTATAAATTCGTTCCTGAGGCCTTCCGTTTGAAAAACCAACGTTCCGGAGATAAACCTGAGGCGCTGGAACAACAAATCCAAGCATACCTAACTCGTGGACATCAGGAATTCTTTCAAGGTCAGTATCAAAATGCCCTGCAATCGTATCAAAACGCGTACAGTCTGATTTATCGCTTCCTGCACCCGGATTTCCCAGACCGCCTCGTCGCCCTGAACCCTGAAATTGTTCAAAATATCAGAGTGTCGGATTCGTTGCTCGCTGCCTCAGCAGAGGTGATTCGATTCCGAGAGGCGGCTGGACCAAAGCTCCCAATTGTTGCGCCCGGAGATCCCCCTCGTGAATTAACTGCCGTGGTCGAAAAGTTCGGCACTAGTGGCACAGTGACTCTCCCGTCTCGCGCTCAAAATCTTTACAAGCTCGCAACCAACTACCTTCAAATTGGAGCTACCAGTCAGGCGCAAGTTTTTTTGAAGCGGGCGTTTGAGGTAAATCAGGGACAAGATCGCCGCTTGGAAGCAGATCTGCATCTGGCGACCGGCGTTGCATTGATGCGCCAGCCAGCCGCTCCTCAGGCGGGTACTAACGCTGAGACAGGCGATGCAGCCAGGCGGCGGCTTGATGACGCTTTAAGCTCTTTCACCAAAGCTCAAGCCGGTTACTTGAAATTGCAGCTAAAGAACGAGCTAGCGGCGGCGAGCAATAATCTAGGCGTCCTACATACCCTGAATGGAAAAGCTAAAGATGCTGGGGCTGCCTTCAAAATAGCGGACGACAATCTGCCGTTGGACCTTGGGCGAACGATGGTCCAGCCGCTCAACCCCGGTACTGCTTCGACTATGGTCCGTCCGATGGGAAGCTCTGGGCTGGGGCTTTTCGTTCGGACGCTTGATGAGCAGAATTGGTCAACTATTCCGCCGGCAGGCGACAGCACGGCGGGCGCTCAGAGACTGGGAGTGTTTGTTGACAATCAGATAGTCAATGTAAATCTCGCAGCGAACCCGGTGGCCGAGCTAAAACAAAAGATCTACCAGACACGCGTAACAGCCACGACTTTGGGAGGGCTGCGAACCTTTGAAGAATTGGACTCCAACTTCGTCGCCTACCTCACTCATATTCAGGGCTTTACCATTCCGATGAGCATTGGAGACTGCTACCTGGAATTGGGCGAGTTTGATAAGGCGCTGCTATGGTATCAACGGGCGCGCGATTACTCCTTCCTCAATCAACTAATTGAAGCGCCGGCGGTCTGGCTGAAGATGGCCAATGCCTTTCTGCGTTGGGGCGATTTATTTTTCAAGAACGGAGACAAGGCAGAAGCGAGAGCCCGCTATGAGAAGATTGTTCGCCTAACTGCGCCTAACCTGGATCTGACATCTCCACTTTATCTCTCACCGGTGTTCGATGGTCTTAGAGCCCAAGTCGAGGCGATACTCGCTGCCCCCCAACCTTTGGATGTCAATGTCCACAATCCGGCAATTGCACGAGTGGTCTTGCTGGCCCAGGCTAACCTGCAGAATATTGCGTCAGGCATAGATTTGCCGCTTTTGAGCCTGGATCGCGAACAGGTCCCAGTCTTTACCTTCGAGTACCTCCAAAACGTTGCTCGCTACTTTGCCGAGCATGCCATCCAGGCCGAGCGCACCTATATCAATTTCAAGACCAGTGCCGAGCAGGAGGAATTCACCCGGTCCATGCTCGAAAACGCAGTTGACCTCGAGCGCGCCAACGAGACGCTCGAACAGAAGAAAGTGCAAATTGCGGCTGATCAAAAAGCGGCCATGGATGCAAACCTGGCTTACGCGCAAAAACAACTGGACAACGCCCGTGGCTTGAAATCGGATTTCGCCGGGGTAAGTCTGCAAGAGAATGCCCTCGACGCAGAGATTACATATGTCGGAGCGCCCACCACTGAGTATGACTTTTCAGGATACGGGCAGTATGGCATCTCAGACGGCGAACATCGAGCCGATGAAGTGCTACGAACATTGACTGAACGGCGTCGCGAGCTGTCCAGGGAATTCGAACTTCGCAACATGGACCGCCGGATCTCCGAACTTGAGGCAGCGCGCGTTGTCGCTCAAGCGCAACAGACAATAGCGCGACACCAGGTCGAGGCCGCCCAGTTGCAGAGCCAAATTGCCACCCTCAGGCGCCAACAGGCTGAGCAGCAATTAACACAGTTCGATTCTCAAGAGTTCACACCGGATCTCTGGAACCGCCTGGCAAACGAAATCAAAGCCATCTCCGAATCCTATCTACAACAAGCCATCGTCATCGCACAGTTAATGGAACAGACATTTGAATTCGAGATTGGCGATAACGTGGATATCATCAAACCCAACTACACGCGCAACGATCTTTCCGGCTTACTAGCCGGAGACTTTCTGCTACGGGATATTGATTCATTTACCTTCCTGCGAATCATGCTGGGACAGAAGAAGCAGCCGATGAAAGAGGTCATCTCGCTTGCGGATCGCTATCCAGTTCAATTTCTGCGAGAGTTTCAGCGCACCGGCCAAATGAATTTCCGCACTGAACTGAGCGATTTTGATCGGAACTATCCGGGCGCCTATCAACCTCGCATTAAGCGGGTGGAAGTTGTCGTCGAAGGATTGATTGGTCACGAGGGCATTCATGGCACACTGACCAACACGGGACTGTGTCTGACCCGACTGCGATCGGGTGCAATCAAAATGCGCTTGTTGGAACCGGAGACCTTATTGTTGTCTCAATATCGCATCGGGCCGGATGGCATTGTCTTCACGCCGGACCAGGAAATGCTGGCGATCTTTGAGAACAGCCCGGTCGCGACCTCATGGGTTTTAGAGATCAGTCCGAGTGTGAACGATTTGATCTATAACTTCATAACTGATGTAAAGCTGATGCTCTACTATGAGGCATTCTTTGATGATGATTTGAAACCGCTTGTGTTGGAGGAACTCGCCACGACACAAGTGCTCAGTGGTCGTCGCACCGTTGCCTTGCGTTATGAGCTGTTCGATGAGTTCTTCGCTTTCCAGGACACGGGCGAAGTGCGCTTCACTTTGCGCGATACGATGTTGCCCTTCTACCACACTGATCCACGCATTAGAGAAATGACAATTCTCTTGCGAACCGATGAGGGCGTATCTCCGGTGGGCTTTGTCTTGCAAGTAGCCGCGGGTGGAACAAACGCCGAGCAGACCACTGATGCAGACGGAGCGATTTCAACGGGCACAGGCGCCGCGCTCAACTCGTTTGTGGGCCAACCCTGGTTGCAGGAGTGGACAATTACTCTGCCAAGGACTTCGAATCAAGCTCGTTTTGATGCCGGGTTTCAATTGGCGCAGGTGAATAATATTGTCGTCGTCGCCGAATACGAATTTACGCCGCGGCGAATTCCCGGCGAACCATTCCTGTTGCTACGAGACCGTTTTACCGATGACTCATTGGCCGAATTTGATGTGGTCGACGATCCGCAGGCAACCCAGGATGGACCATCGGCATGGGTTCACAATGTGGGTGAAGGACGCATTGAACAACAGGCCGGCATCTTCGGTGGACCATCTACTGTAACGGATACTGGGCCAGTCAAACCCGGGACCTATCTAGTGCGGAGAACAGACGCGGCAATCTCTGCCTTGCCGAATTTGATAATTACCTGCCGCCTGCGCTCCGAAGACGAAGACGGCATCGGCTTGGTCTTCCGTTATCAGGACGTAGACAATTTTTACTTCTTCCTGATGGACAGCCGCCGTAATTTCCGCCGAGTTGGGAAAAAAGTTGGCGGAGTTTTTCAAGAACTCAGCAATCCGGCCGTCGTCACGTCTGAGGGCTTTATCGTCGGCCAGGATTATTCGGTAAAGGTTCACCTGAAGGATAATAATCTGGCCGTATTTCTCGACGACGCCCCCATTCTGTCTGGAAAGGATGCCTCATTGCCTGCCGGACGCGTTGGGTTCTTCTCCTGGGCCAATTCGGGAGCGCAATTCGACGATCTGCAAATTATCGAGATCTGAGGAAAGATCGTGGCAAATAAATCAGGTGCTTCTCCCCAGGCGGTCTCGCTTCCAGCCGGCGGTGGAGACATTCGCGGACTGGGCGAGACTTTTCAACCGGACCTCAACTCAGGTACAGGCAACTACCGCGTGCCTTTGGATCTGCTGCCCGGGATTCACAATTTCCAACCAACCCTTGGTCTCGTTTACAGCACAGGCACTGGCAACGGCGCCTGGGGATTAGGTTGGAATTTTCCTGTTCCCTCGATCAGTCGCCGTACCTTCCGAGGCGTGCCTGCATATGATGACGAGCGCGACACGTTTCTTTATGGTGGCACAACCGAGCTGGTTGAAGTTGGACCAAACACTTATCGAGCCAGACTCGAGCATGGGTTCGAACAACTGGTCCGCAAAGATGCCGGATGGCAAGTGACAGAAAAATCCGGGATTCGCCATTTCTTCGGTCAGATCCCCGAAAGCCGAATTGAATTCGATGAGGATGGGCCCGTCCGCATCTTTACCTGGCTGATCGAGCGCACCGAGGATACCACTGGCAACACCATTACCTATCACTACCGTCAGGAAGGCTCGCAACGCTATCTGCAAGAAGTACGGTACGCCGTCTATACAATTCGCTTCGAGTATGAAGCGCGGCCCGATTCATTTTCGGAATTTCGCAGTGGCTTCGAATTGCGAACCACGCTTCGTTGCTCTCGCATCACGATGCATTCCGAGCCGGCCGGAACAGCGGCAGTAAGAAGTTGGAAGTTGGATTATGACGAAGCGCCGCTGTCGCGAATATCGCTGTTGTCTCGCGTGACCTATGCCGGCTTTGATCCTGAAACGGGAGTGTCTCTGGGTCTGCCGCCGCTCGAGTTCTCTTATACCGGATTCGACCCATCGCAGCGCCGCTATCAACGGTTCATCTCTGACGTGGGGGCACCGCCACCCGGTTTAGACAATCCGAACCTCGAATTAATCGACTTGGATGGACATGGATTGCCGGGCGTCGTGGCTGTAGAAAATGGCAGTCCTCGCTATTGGTCTAATCGAGGTCATTTGCGTTGGGAAGCGCCGCGGGCCTTGCCACAGTTTCCGTCGGTTTTTTCGCTGGGTGACGACCGCGTGCGGTTCGCCGATATGGACGGCAACGGCGGCGCAGACGTACTGGTCGGCAGTGGTTCTTTCAGCGGCTATTATGAAAATAACGGCCACGGCCAGTGGGATCGTTTCAATCATTACGTACGCAGTCCGAGTTTTGCCTTCGAAAGCGGCGACATTCACCTGGTCGATATCGACGGCGATGGCTTGATTGATGCTGTCCACTCGGGCCGCACCGGTTTGCAGGTCTATAAGAATCGAGGACCAGCGGGATGGGAACCGCCGGCACTGGTGCCCAAAGGTGATCCGGCGGCATCACCTCCAGACCTGTCGTTTACTGACCCGCGAATCCGGTTGGCTGATATGACCGGTGATGGGATGCTCGACGTGGTCCAGATTTCATCGGGGCGTCTTGAATATTGGCCCTCACGAGGTAACGGCCGCTACGCGCCCAGCCGCGTGTTTTTATCTTCTCCTCGATTCCCTTATCCGTTTGATGCAAGCAGAGTATTCCTCACCGACCTCAATGGCGACGGCCTGACGGATGTTGTTTATGTAGCCTTTGACGAAGTGACGTATTGGATTAATCAATCCGGCAATGGTTTTAGCGCTCCTCGTACAATTCGTTACACGCCGCCAACGTCACGTCCCGATACTCTGCGTGTCGTTGACATGAACGGAACCGGGACGGCCGGTCTGCTGTGGACCAACTTCCTTCCGGATTATCGGTATCTGGACTTCACTGGTGGCGTTAGGCCGGGCTTAATGGAACGCATCGATAATCATCTCGGTCGCGTCACCACTATCGAATACAGTACTTCCACCGAACAAGCCGTGATAGATCGGGCAGAGGGTGAGGCTTGGAATTCTTTCCTGCCGTTTCCCGTGCAAGTAGTGTCGTCCGTCACAGCAGAGGACAACATCAGCGGTTTGCGCCACGTCACAAGGTATCGCTATCACGAAGGTCATTACGACGGTCAGCGGCGTGAGTTTGATGGATTTGCGCGGTCAGAACAGGACTCAGTGGGTGATGCTTCAATGCCGGCGGCAGTTAATGTCTTTCACTTTCACACTGAAGATTCCGCGCGAGCACTGGTATCCGATCCCGAAATGCGGCGGACACTAAAACGTAAGTTATTTCGGATAGAGGTCTATGGTCGTGATGGCAGTCCGAATGAGAACCTGCCTTATCGAGTCGAGGAAAGCGAATGGGCCATCCGGGTTGAAGAAACGCTGCCGGACGGACAAAAAGTGCTTTTCCCACATGTAGCGGAAACCAGTATTAGCACTTTCGAACGGACCGCGAGCGCGCGCATCGAGCGCCGAACGTTTACCTTTGACCAGTTTGGAAATGTCCTTACGGAAGTGCGCCGCGGAGAAGGGGATCCCACTGCGCCTCTCTTTCTCCAAACCTCTGTTGAGTATGCCTATAACATGGCGGATCGCGTTTTGGATCGTGTCTCACGGATTGTGCAACGCGATGAGACTGGAAATCTGCTCAGCGAGACACGCCACTATTATGACGGGCCCGCATTCCAGGGACTGCCGTCGGGGCAATCAACGAAGGGGCTGCTGAGCAGGACTGAGCGAGTGGCATTAGTTCAAGCCGACGCAGCCGGCGTTTATGGTGTTAATGCGCCGGACTTCACCGCGCTGGGTTATCACGCTGGGCAAGACGCAGATGGGCGAGCAGTGTTGTGTGTCGATCAGGAGCGCCGTCAGATGGATGCGAGGGGTAACGTCATTGCCAAACAGGATGGGCGTGGCAATACGACAACGTATACCTTTGACGCTTTTGGATTGTTTGCCATTGCTATCGCCGACGCCAAAGGATTTGTCGGTAATGTCGAGCATAATTACGCCGTGGCGAGACCGCGCAGCATGGTTAATCCCAATGGCGGTACGACCGAGGCGCGTTATGATCCTCTCGGGCGTATCGCGAAGGTCGCTTTTCCTGGAGACACTCTCGATTTTCCGACGGCTGCTTATACCTATGACACAAGTGTTTTGCCCGCAGCTCGAGCGATCGAATATCGAGTTGTCGCAGGGCAGCCGGCAACAGTGCGAATCTTTGAATACCTCGATGGCAACGGCACCATCTTCCAAAGACGTACTGCGCATGATGGCAACACCTTCGCCGTTAGCGGCCACCATCTCACCAACGCCCAGGGAAAGACTTCAGAGAAGCGCGAATCATTCTTTGACGAAGGCAGCAATTTCCAACCTTATGTCGATAGTCCAACTGCGCCGCGCCAGAGGTTCTTTTACGATGCGCTGGGTCGTCCCGTAGCCACGATTAATGCGGATGACGGACAATCTCGCGCCGTCTTTGAACCCTTTAGGTCATTATTTTACGATTCCGGGGACACGGATTCCTCAGCCATCATTTCTTTCGACACTCCTCGTGAAGAGCAGTACGACGCCTGGCAGCGGTTGGTAGCTGTCGCTGAACAAACCCCATCCTCAACTTTTACTACTCGATATCTCGTCGATCCGCTTGGCCGGCTCCGACAGGTAACCGATGCGCGCGGGATCACAACCACGCGTATCACTTACGATCTCCTCGGGAATCAAATTGCAATTCAGCACGTCGATGCCGGCTTGCGTCTCATAGCCTACGACGCGGCGGGCAAGGGGAGTCTGAGTGTCGATGCCGCCGGGCAGACTGTCGAACGTACGTATGATGAACTGAACCGTATCGTCAGCACGATCTATAGAGGTGCTTCGGCGGAGCAATATTTTTACGACTCAGGTTCCGGCACGAATCTCATCGGCCGTTTGGCGCGCGTAATAGACCCTTCGGGAGAGACTGTTTTCAGTTACGACACCCGTGGCAATCTTCTGGAGCGCACGAAGACGGTGCCGAACCAACCCGATCCCTTCACCTTTCGCTTTCTTTACGATCGTCTCGGCAGAGTTACACAATTGACCTATCCCGATGATGTCGCTGTAGATTTTGAATATGGCTCTGGAATGATGTTGCGGCGGATTCCGGGTTATGTGAATGACATTGAGTACTCAGCGGCGGGGGTTCGCTCGGCGATGAATTACGCGAATGGCGTGCGAACTGAATATCGATTCGATCCCCTGTCCTTGCGTCTTTCTGAAATCGAAACTTCGCAACCATCAAGTGGAAATGTGTATTTCCACACGCGCTATACCATAAGCAAAGCCGGCAACATTGAGAGTATAGCCGACATGAGGCCGGGTGCTCCCGGCTTCAACCGAAATCAGAGTTTTGCCTACGATGCCTTCTATCGTCTTACTCACGCTGAAGGATCGAGTGATTCAGGCACATACACCCACGACTATCAATATGATGAGGTTGACAACTTCGTCAGCAACCCGCTCTTCAGCCCGCATCCATTCGTTTATGCCGGAGGCGGCACATCAAATCGTCTAACCGGCATCAACGATGGCGGCAATATTATTAATCTGTTTGAGTACGATGCAAACGGCAACACCATAACCATGCCTGGTCGTATTTTGTCATTTGATCCTCGCCAGCAACTGGAACGCGTTCAGACGAATGATGGCAAGGACGTTCGTTTCTTCTACGACTACCGTGGCATCCTCGCTCGCAAGGAACTGGCCCAAATGGCGGGCACGAGTACGACCCTCTTTTTCGATAACCTTTATGAAGTAAGAGACGGCACGACTGTGCGATGGGTGTTCGCAGGCGAGTTGCCCGTTGCGCGTGAGAGTGGTGGTACCAGAGTGTTCCTGCACAACGATCATTTAGGCAGCACCGTGGTTTATACGGATACTGGTGGGAACCGCCTGTCAGAGACTGCTTATTATCCGTTTGGCGCCATATCACTTCCACCAGGCGCCAGCGCACTGCCAGTGTTCACGACCAAACAACTCGATGTCGACATCGGGCTCTACTATTTTGGCGCGCGATGGTACGCACCCGATATCGGGCGTTTCATCTCTCCTGATCCTCTTTATCTGTTTCAGCCTGACCGAGGGATTCAAGAGCCGAGGCGTCTCAATCTGTATGCGTATGCAGGTAACAATCCACTGCGATTCGTAGATCCGACAGGACTGGGATTTTGGGACGTGCTGGGCGCAGTAGTTGTAGTGGTTGCTGTCGTGGTTGCAGTGGTGGCGGTAGCTATGCTCACTTTCGGCGTAGGAGCGATGATTGGTTTTGGGACTTTTGCTCTCTATGCAGGTGCCGCGGGACTGGCGGGAGCAGCTTTGGGTGCGATTGTCGGGGGTGCCGTCTATGGCAGTGGGGAAGGAGCGTTGCGCGGAGCCCTCATCGGTTTTACCGCCGGTGTTAATGCTTTTATCGGAGGCGCGCTTGGAGCCATAATTTTCGGTTCATATGTCGGCGCCGCGTTGGGAGTTATCACTTTCCTATCAATCATTCCGCCGATTGCTAAAAGCGATGTCTACCAGGGAATCCTGGGATGGACCAGTTACCTCATGCCGATGAGTTGGCCTGGACATGCCATTGGTTTGGCGGTTTTTGCGCTCAATGTCGTAGGGTATCTTGTTACTTTCGGCCAGGTCGATTATTGCAAGATTACGGACATGAAAGTTGATTGGAAGACCGGGACGATCGCGACTCTGGGAGGCTGGGCTTCGCACGTGATTCCTCCCGGCACAGACGCAGGTTCGATCGGGGGATTTGCCTTTTTCAATCCCGACAAGGTCAGCACGATCTCGGATGATCTTTTGGACCACGAAGCGGGTCACATGCTGAACAATGCGGCCTTCGGGTGGTTTCAGGTATACAACGTCTTCGATCCCAGATCACATGACGACCAGTATTTCGAGCAGTTAGCGGAAAGCAACGCTCCATCATCTCGCGGCCTGCCTCGCAGCGATCAGTGGGGATGATTTGTTCATTGGTAACGGGCGTCGGGAGTGAACCGCCGATCTCCACAAAAGGCTGCCGTCGGTTCCACGTCTGGAAATGAACCACGACCAAAGAAAACGTGTTGTGCTATTCGATTGAGCAGTGGAAACCGCAGGACGGCGCAACCTAACTCAATCAGTTGCCGCTGACCGAGAGTGGACGCAACGCGACGCGCCCACAAACGCGATGCAAATCTGGCCCGGAACAGCTCTCCCGAATACACGCTCAACGCCTGCGGATTACCACTCGACAAATACTCGCCCACCACCTGCGCTGCGAACGCAGAGAGACGCATACATGGATCCAATCCACCAGCAGTGAGCGGTGAAACTGCGCCCGCAGCATCGCCGACGAGCAGTCCGTTAGTGTTTGCGATATTTCGCAGTACGCCACCAACGGGAATGTATCCGGCCCGGCGTTCGATCTGTTTCGCGTGTTGGAGGTTAATTATATTTGCAACGCGCGAGCGGAATGTTTCGAGCGCTGCCAGTGGGTCGAAGCGCGATGGATAACCGCCAACGCCCAGATGCGTTTCTTCGCCGTCGTGTGCGATCCACGCGATGTAACCAGGGGCCAGTTCGGGATCGAGAAAACAAAGCAGACGCGGTGGACCATCGACGACGGCGCCTTCGAAGACACTTTCGACGCCGACGATCCATTCTCGATTCTGGTCGAGTTTCAAATCGCGAGCGACGCGGGAGCGCGCGCCGTCAGCGCCGATCAGGTAGCGAGTGGTGACTGTTCCCGTGGAAAGGTGGACCGTCAGTTTGCCATTCGTTGAGAAATGTCCGAGGTAACTCGTTTCCGGAAGCCACTCTACGCCGGCGAGCAGGCACTGCTGCAAGTAACGCTGGTAGAGTTGGCCCATGCGTCCAATACAAAACTCATCGTGTTCGCTCACAAACTCCATTGAGCGCTGAGCGGGTGAATAGAGCGTGACGTGTTTGATGGGTGGTCCCAAACAATCGTCAGGAATGTCGAAATCGAGGAGCGTGCGGCGCACAAAGATTCCGGTAGTGTGGATCTTCTGATCGAGTGCGTTCTTGCGGTCGACCAGCAGGACGCGCAAGCCTTTCCTGCCGAGCAGTCGAGCGCATTGAAGCCCGGCGAGTCCGGCGCCGATGATGGTTACATCGTAATTACCCATAAAGCGCTCAAAGCCCTTTGTATTGCAAAGTCCCAGCAAAGGTTACGCTTGTAGCTGGACTTCCGTCAAGCACCTTAGGCAGCAAAGACGGCGGTTCACCGCCCGGCGGGTGACGCAGCTATAGACGGCAGGTGTACACTGCGCCAAGACCTTGAGCTTTCGAAATTAAATTCATGACTTCTATGGGCTTGCACGAAAGTCCGTTTTAGCCTGCGGAGCAGGCGCGAGCATAAAGCCTTGGTTTTAGCCTGCGAAGCAGGCGTAAGCATAAAGCCTTGGTTTTAGCCTGCGAAGCAGGCGTAAGCATAAAGCCTGGGGTGGAGCGAGGCTTTGTGAGCGAAACCCCAGGTCAACGTGGATTAGAAGAATTTCAGCCCGCGAATGCGGGCGACAGAGCAACTGCGGCGCAAATGCCAACCAAATTGCAGCGCACGGACTGCCGCCCATTTCATGGGCTCGAAATTCCATTGCTTCTAGTTCCTGGGGTTTCGCTCGCCGAGCCTCGCTCCACCCCAGGCTTTATGCTTACGCCTGCTTCGCAGGCTAAAACCAAGGCTTTATGCTCGAGCCTGCTCCGCAGGCTAAAAGCAGACTTTTCGTGCAAAGCCACTTCTACGCCGAGAACATGAAAAGTATCCAGCTTGTAATCACGATCGTTCTTCTTCTAAATCTCCTTCCTCCAGATCAATCAGCCAAAAAAGAGATCTACCACCCCGGATGGATCGATCTGAACAAGAACGGCCGCATGGATGTTTACGAGAATCCGAAAGTCGACATCGACAAACGCATCACCGATCTACTTTCGCAGATGAACCTCGATGAGAAAACGTGCCAGACAGCGACACTTTACGGCTACAACCGCGTGCTTAGAGACGAACTTCCAACTCCGGATTGGAAAAACCAGATTTGGAAAGATGGCATCGCCAACATCGACGAACATCTCAATGGCGTGCGCGCCGGCTCTACGAGTATCTATGCGACCGACATCGAGAAACACGTCTGGGCCATGAACGAAGTCCAACGCTTTTTCATCGAGGATACTCGGCTGGGCATTCCCGTTGACTTCACGAATGAAGGACTGCGCGGTGTTGCCGCTCCGGTGGCCACGAGTTTTCCCTCCCAGTCTGGTTTAGCACACACGTGGGACACAGAACTTGTGCGTGAAGTCGGTCGGATCACAGCGCAGGAAGCGCGGGCGCTCGGATACACAAATGTTTATGCGCCCACTCTCGACGTGGCCCGCGATCAGCGTTGGGGAAGAGTCTTAGACACGTATGGCGAAGATCCCTATCTTGCGTCAAGACTTGGCGTTGAGATGGTGAAAGGCTTGCAAGAAAACCACACTGTCGCCTCCACGGCCAAACATTTCGCCGTTTACAGTGTTGGCAAAGGCGCTCGCGAAGGACAAGCGCGCACGGATCCTCAGGTCTCTCCTCGCGAAGTTGAAAACATTCTGCTACCGCCGTTCATCGCAGCGATTAAAGAAGCAGGTCTGATGGGCGTAATGAGCTCCTACAACGACTACGACAGCGTTCCAGTTACAGGTAGTGATTACTGGCTAACGCAACGATTGAGAAAGGAGTTCGGCTTCAAAGGTTATGTTGTTTCGGATAGCGCAGCGGTGGAGTTTCTCTACAACAAACACGCGGTAGCGGCGGACATGAAAGATGCAGTCAGGCAATCAATCATGGCCGGCTTGAACGTGAAGACAAACTTCACCAGGCCGGAAGACTTTATTCTGCCGCTGCGTGAGCTGGTGAAAGAGGGCAAGGTGCCGATACAAACGCTGGATGATCGCGTAAGAGATGTGTTGCGCGTAAAGTTCACACTCGGGCTGTTTGATCATCCTTACATCGAAGACGCAAATAGGACCAAAGCGATCGTTAACTCGGCAGAACATCAGGCAGTCGCTTTGCGGGCGGCTCGCGAGAGTCTGGTGCTCTTGAAAAATGACAAGAATATTCTGCCTCTCAGCATGCAGATCAAGTCGGTAGCGGTGATTGGTCCGAACGCCGACGATCCAGCTCTCAGTCAATATCGCTACGGTCCTTCGGCTGTTCAGGGAATCACTGTACGACAAGGCATTCAGAACCTGCTTGGCGCTTCTGTGAAGGTGAACTACGCGAAGGGTTGTAACGTGGTCAGTGCGCACTGGCCAGAAAGCGAAGTGCTGCCCGAGCCTCTGACGAGCGAAGAACAGCGGCAAATCGACGAAGCGGTTGAGGCGGCAAAGAATTCTGAAGTGGCGGTCGTTGTGTTGGGAGACTCGGCGACAACGGTTGGTGAGGATAGGAGTCGAACGAGTTTGGATCTTCCCGGCCGGCAGTTGGAATTGGTGCAAGCGGTATATGCGACTGGAAAGCCCGTAGTTGTTGTGCTACTGAATGGACGACCAATGAGCATCAACTGGATCGATAAGTATGTTCCCGCAATTATCGAAGGATGGTTTCCCGGTGCGCAGGGTGGAACCGCAATCGCGGAGGTGTTGTTTGGTAACTACAATCCAAGCGGCAAACTCACCATGACGTTTCCAAAGACTGTTGGTCAGATTCCCTTCAACTTTCCTACAAAGCCAAACGCACAATGGGAAGGGGAGAAGTCGCGAGTCAATGGGGCGCTTTATTACTTCGGCCACGGGCTTAGTTATACAAAGTTCACGTATAGCAACTTAAAGATCAACCCGACTCAGCAAAAGGCCAACGGCTTAGTAACTGTGACGCTTGATGTGAAGAACGCCGGTTCGCGCGAAGGCGTGGAGATAGTTCAGCTCTACACTCGCGATCTCGTCAGCAGTGTGACGACTTACGAGAAGAACTTGCGTGGCTTCGCTCGAGTAAGTTTGAAGCCGGGTGAAACAAAGACAGTGACGTTCACGTTGAAGCCGGCCGACTTGAGTCTATGGGATCGAAATATGAAGTTCGTCGTCGAGCCTGGAATGTTTCGGGTGATGGTTGGAGCGTCGTCGGAAGACATTCGACTCAGCGGTGAGTTTGAGATTCTCCCAAAATAGTTCAAAGCTCACAGTCCCAATATAGCTTTGCACGAAAGCCTGCTTAGCCTGCGGAGCAGGCGTAAGCATAAAGCCTGGGGTGGAGCGAGGTTTTGCGAGCGAAACCCCAGGTATTTAAGCACGACAAATTTTCAAGCCCGCGAATGCGGGCGACAGAACAAAGGCGGCGAACGTGCCAACAAATTTGCAGCGCACGGGCTGCCACCCATTTCATGGGCTCGAAATTCCATTGCTTCCAGTTCCTGGGGTTTCGCTCGCAAGCTCGCTCCACCCCAGCTTTATGCTTGTGCCTGCTCCGCGGGCTGAAAGCAGACTTTTCGTGCAAAGCCTCCCAGTCTATAAGATTGGTTGCTGCTGGCGTCCTGGGTCAGAAGAGACGGGACGTCCCGGATGAGGGTTCAAATGGAACACGTCCCGGAATCCTCTTTTAATGAACCGAAGCGGAATGTAGACCGGCACTTGCCACAGACTCGGCAAGCTCCATTTCGCCTGGAGGAATCTTGCGAAGGTGAGAAATCGTGAATGAGAATTCGTACTACTCCGCAGCCAGAGATAATCCAAGTAGAGTAGCCGAACGATCTTTGCAGTGGTTGGAGGCAGGCGGGGATTCACCATCGCGGCGTAACCTTCCTGCTCCAACGCCGACGTGGGAATCGCAGCTAGTTCGAAAACTACGCTGTCGGGAATGGGCGCGTTGAGCAACTGTTTCAGGTAACTAAGCGAGTCACGCAAAGGCAAGCTGATGTGATGTCGGCGAGCCTTCTCAATCAGCTCGTGCCAGTCAATCTGTGAATGCGTGGCCTCCAGAATTGCCATGGCATCCGCGACCCAGCGGATTGGAGGCACTTCGTTCCAACGAGCACCATGCCAGCATGTATGCAGCAACTCATGCGTTGGGTTCAGCGCCAACGTTGGCGCATCGTTGATCTTGATCGGGGTTGCTTGCTTCCAGTAATCGCTATCGTCATGCGCATTGAAACATTCCCAAAACGGATGCCAGTGCAGGTCGATTTGCTGGCCGTCGGCATTTACGAACGGAGTGGAATGGATTATGGCGATTCGTGTTTCCGGCCGGTCAAAAAATACGGGCTTCCAACCAAATTTCTTCAATAGCGCCATGGACTCGAGCGCCTTTGCGGTCGGCACTAGAATGTCTGCATCCTCCATCGGCCGCAGACCTCTCTCATGGTAGTAGCATTGAATTAAAGCGACGCCTTTCAAAGCCAGGGTGGGAATGCCCGCCTGGTCAAATGCTTTAAGCAGTTGGGAAACACGGTTCAGTAGGATTTGATTCTTGTAAAGATAATATCGATAGACGCCTTTCAACCGATCCAACAACGGGTCGCGAACACCATGTCGCAGCAGGTTGCGATATAACTGCGGCATCATTCTGTGAGAGCCGTAATCGATCACATCAATGTTGACCTGCCGTTTCCATGCAGCCCAGGCATCCAGCGCATCACGATCTTTCAAGAGCGAAGCGCGGAGCAGGAGTGCCTGGCTGTCAGTAGGCCAGCAACCTGATTCATTAGTTATCTGGATCGGATTAGAACTAATTTAAATGCTCCCGTTTTGCTCGTTTGACGTTAGTATCCATCAAGGCTTTGCCTCAAAGTCAGAAATTGCCTCTTGGATCGGGTCAGTACCGCAACGCGGTAGCGTCGGGTCGAACGTGGTGGTGCAAATACCCTAAGAAATATCGTATGCGCCAGACTGACCCGACGCTACCGCGTTGCGGTACTGATGTTATGAAGCAAGCGCCTCCCTCGTGAGTGCTAGACTCACGACAGCTCTAACAGGAGACTGAAAGGAGGCGCTATGAATGCAATATATATCGGCGTTGACTTTCATGCACGACAACAAACCGTCTGTTATTTGAAAACTGAAACTGGCGAACTCGTCATTGCCACACTGCGGCACCAGGACAAAGAGCAAGTGCGTGCTTTTTACCAACAGTTCGCGGCACCAGTGATCGTCGGCCTCGAGGCCAGTGGTTACAGTCCCTGGTTCGAAGCGTTGCTCGAGCGACTGGGTTGCGAAGTCTGGCTCGGTCATGCCACCGAAATCCGGCGCCGCGCTCGTTGGCGACACAAGAACGATTGCCGCGACGCGGAACTCATTTGGGAGCTGCTGGTCCATGATGAGTTTCCCCGCTTGCATCGGCCAACCTTAGCGAGTCGCGAAGTACTGCGCATGCTGCGTTACCGGCAAAAGCTGATCAAGCTGCGCACCATGGCTAAAAACAGCCTGCAGGCGATCGCCTTGCAAGCCGGCTTGGCCAAAGGCAAGCAGCTGTTCAGCGCCGCCGGACAAGAAGAGTTCCGGGCCGCGGCGCTGTCTCCAGTGCTGCACTGGCAGCGCGAGCACTGGTTCGCTTTGCTGCAACCCTTGAACCAGCAACTATTGGAAACCATGGTCTGGTTCAAGGCGCAAAGCAAAGACGATCGGTGCGTCACCCGGCTGCGCACGCATCCGGGCCTGGGACTACTGACGGCCCTCTGTCTGGTACATACGCTGCACCCGGTGAGTCGCTTTCGCAACACGCGTAAGGTGGTGGCCTATGCCGGCTTCGATCCGGTGGAACGTTCCTCGGCGGAGCGCAAATGCTTTCTCGGGATCAGCAAAGCCGGCTCACGGTTACTCCGTTATCTGTTGGTGGAAGCCGCGCAGACAGCCGTTCGGTATGACGAAGACTTGCAGCGTTTCTACAAACGTCTGGCGCAGCGTCGCGGCCGTCCAAAGGCCAAGGTAGCTGCAGCCAGGAAACTTCTCATCCGCGCCTACATCATGATGCGTGATGAGATCGACTACGCGGAATTCCGCCGTCGAGCCGTCGCTGCTCGGCTTGCCCGCACGGGTCAGAGGCCTAACGTGCCTGAGGTGCTGATTGGGCAGCCAGCCTCTTCGGGACAATAGCCCGGAGAGAGCGGAGTGAACCTCATGGGGGATAACCGCATAGATGATTGATCGTGGCTTGCAGCCTTGATCAGTTGAGGACCGCGAACAACGGTCGTTAAAAAAAGAACAGTCTCTTGTCAAAGAGCAAGAACAGCAATAGAGCAACGCAGGCGCTTCGCGGCGTCTTGGTCAGAGTGTGTCTACAAAACTCTTGACAGCCAACGACGCTTCATAGATGACTCGATCCAAGTGCGTCTCATGACTTTTGAGGCAAAGCAATCCATCAATAGCCTGCATCAATCGCCTGCGTCATCAGCTTTGGCCCGAGGGCGCAAACGCAGCAATGAAGCGTGTGATTGCGCGAACCTCGTGGTAGGCCGCTTTCCATGGCCCTGCTTTCGTGGGGTTCTTTGGTTGGCCCACCGCGTCGGTGCTCCAAATCCAGATTCCGTCCGCCGACTTAACCTGATACCGGAAGATCCAGTTGATCAGCGATCGCAGTGCCGTTTGATACTCTTCAGATTTATAACGAAGCACGGCCTCTGTCAAAGCCGCCAATCCTTCCGCCTGTATCCACCAGACCTTGTCAGTATCAGAAGCTGGTTCGTCTGCGGAGCCTCTGAAAAAAAAGCCTCCTCGGTCGTGATCAAAACCAAATTTCAAAGCACACTGCATGAGAGCCTCAAAATGTGACCAGGTGGGAGATATGTCGAGAGCTCTCTCGGCATGAATCATCAGCCAGGCAAACTCCACGATATGTCCATAAGACACTTGTTTCGCTACTTCAACGTCGGGTATCTCACTCCAATCTGTCTGACGCAACTCGCGAAAGCCACCCGCATCAGGTACGTAAAATTGGGTCTTTAGGATGTCCAGCGTCTCGATCAGCGAATTCCGCACTGAGCCATCGCGTGTCGCGAGGTAGAGTTCAATGAGCGCTTCCATCCAGTGCAGATTGGAGTCGCCGCTCTTGTATCCGACCACATCGGGCACGCCAGCCAATCGTTGTCCAACTCGTTGCAGCGGCTTAAAGTCGACGTCGCAATGCTCGACCCACCCTCCGTTGCTGTCGTCGTGACACGCGTTACGGACAGTTTGATATGTCGAAATCGCCAGGTTCAGTGGTTCGGCCAGGCCGCTCGCCCGGTGATATTCCACCAAGGCATAGATCGCGAAGCCTTGCCCATAGAGAATCTTAAAATCTTCAGTTATTCCAAGTTTGTCGTGCGCCTTCCAATAGAATCCACCACGCTCACGATCGCGCATTGTCGTCGTAAGGTAACTAAATCCATGCGTCGCTGCCGACAGGTAATCGTGTTTTGCCGTGCTGTACCCGAGTCGATGCGCAAGAGAAAAGACCCAGAGAATTCGCGCCTGCGCCACGATAGATCTTACATGCGATAAGTGGCGCGAGCTCCGCCATGCTCGTAGGGAGTTGATCGAGTGGCGCAGCGAGAGTCCGTTTTTTACCCAGCTCTCTCCGATGTCAAATACCTGATATCCGCCGAAAGAGCCGACTGTGCTTCGCAACCAGTAGGGGAGGACCCGATTCCGTAAAATTGAATCCCACTCCCGAGCGATTAGTCCATTTTCTCCGCAGTAGTCGACCGTAAGAGGATCATTTACAGCAGTAAAAGGCGTGTTCATTTATCGCCGTTCGTTATCGGTTGCGGTTGACCGGCTCTTCTTCGATCCAGAGAAGCTTTCAACACACGCGCATAATCACTCAGCGACGCTCGCTCGCGTATGCCTTGATTGCTGTCGTGAAGTCGCCTCCATAGCACAAGGTCCGGCAGTAGTCGCGATTTGAGACCCATCTCGATCGCGCGCGCGTACCAATCAATAAACTCGCCGACCTTGGTATCGGTGCGAAAAGACCCTACACGAAGGAACGACTCACGCTTGATCAAGAGCCCGCCGGGCACCATTGCCGGCGTAAGATTTATTTGCGGTAGATCACTATTTGAGTTTCGATTGTCCCATGCGTCTCCCGTAACAACTTGAAGGGCATGGCCAAAAACCATGTCGAGCTCAGGATCAAACACGAACTGTTGAAGCTGTAAGCTCAGCTTGTTTTGGGTCCAGCAATCGTCCGCATCGATGAAAGATAAGAAAGTGCCTCGAGCTAACTGAACTCCTTTGTTTCGTGCAGCGCCGATGCCCCCATTCTCCTGATAACAATAGCGCACACGATCTGAGAATCTCCGAACGACCTCCGCCGTGCCGTCAGTTGAGCCATCGTCGATTACGATGACTTCGACAGGCGGGTGTGACTGTCCAAGAGCACTCTGAATTGCCTCACCTACATATCGTGCGGAGTTGTACGCAGGAACAACAACGCTAATATCGTTCGACATGCTCGTCATCTTTCGGCGTAACCTTCGCTCGTTGTAACTCGATCGATCTTTTCACTACCCTCCGCAGTTCACCCAGGGCGATCTTGATTTTCGAGGATTCGTTGGCAGGGTGTATACGGCGGTGCACGAGTAGTTCAGGGATCACAGCCATTGGTAAATCGGCTTGACTGGCCTTGAAGAACCAGTCGCTGTCGCTCGCATGCGAGTACTGAGTTTCGAACCTTCCTGTCTTTTGGAAGACGCTACGTCTTACCATTAGAGTGCTGGGGACAAAACCAGGATGCGGTTCTGACAGAAGTTCTTTTCTAAACCACACTGGTATTGTTGTGCCGGGCTCTAAGAAGTACTGCTGGTGCGTTAACGTGTATTGGACCTCGGGATGATCGAGAAAGTATTGGACCTGTACCGACAGTTTGTTTGGAACCCACAAATCATCCTGATCCAGAAAAGCAATAAACTCACCTCGAGCAACATCGAGCCCTGTGTTTCGTGCTGCTGCAACTCCCTGGTTGGACTGGCGCAGGTATGCAACATCCTTGAACTCGCTAATGATGGCCGCGGTCTTGTCTGTTGAACCATCGTCGACAACTATTACTTCGTAGGGTTTGTAGTCCTGTGCGAAGACGCTGTCGAGTGCAGCTCGTAGGTAGAGCTCGCCGTTAAAAACCGGAATGATCACGCTTACTAACGTTGCGTAATCCATGTTTGGTTCATTGTTCATTGAGAAGACCGCTCCAGGTCAACGTCCGATTGCGGTTCGCCCGGATCGACCAGCGCAGGTAACGACTCGGCAAAGCCATTCTCGCGGCGCCGTCGATCGAGTGACATTTTCAATACCCTGAAGGTGTTAAGATTCGTTAGGGTTTTATCACGAGTGATGTTTTGATCGTGTAAACGATAAAAGAGTGTTACGTCCTCTATCGTCGCCATCCTGACTCCCCGTTCCCTGGCACGCATAAACCAATCGACGTCTTCACTGAAGCGTAAACGCTCGTCAAAAGGGCCGACCCGTTCAAACGCTGATCGTCGAAAAATCGACGCGGCCAAATTCACCGAGAAGCAAGGGACGTCTATCTTGTCCACTGGCCCATCTGTCGGAAGAGAGCTTTGTACTCGCTGTACCTGGCCTATGACGATCTCCAACGTTGGATCTTTATCAAGTGTGGCCAACTGAATCTCAAGCTTGTGGGGAGGCCAAATATCATCGGCATCCTGGAAAGCAAGAACGTCTCCGTGCGCTATTTCGAGCCCGCGATTTCGCGCCGCCGCCGGCCCGCTATTCTCCTGGCGCAGGTATCGGATTTTTCCAGGCGTGCGCTGGATGATCTCACGCGAACCGTCGGTTGACCCATCATCAACAACAATCAATTCGAGGTTGGGATATCCCTGCGAGAGAACGCTGTTGAGCGCATCGCTTAAAAAACGTTCCGCATTGAAGACCGGAATGATGACGCTGACGAGAGGTGGATTCAACTATGACCTCGCATTAATGGATTGTGCTAACTAACCTCAGCCAAAAGCCCTTCGATTGCTGGTGGTATTCCGGAGATGTCTGTCCCAACTTCAAAGGTGAAACAAGGAACCTGTTTTGCTATCGCAGCAAGGAACTTAAAAGCTTCGGCACCCGCCCGAGGTAATTGAAAAATTGTGCTTGGCGCGAGGGCGGCCAGCGCGTGCGCGGTCGGACTCTTCTTCAAACGTGTTTCCCGCAGACCAGTCACTCGTGGCAATAGAATCGCTCGAACCGGCAGTTCCGCGACAGTCTGTGTCGGATAGTGTTCGTGGACGAACAACAAGGCTTTTTCGGAGTCCAGCCGATCGGGATTGCTGATCTTTTCACCCAGATGTGGCAGGCGCTCCACATTATCGGCGTTTATCTTCGCAGAGTTATAAAGACTGTAGACCATTGCGAATGGATCGCTTTTCAGCACTGTGTAATCGTCTCCAAGGTACAAAAGATCTGACTCGAGACACGCCAGCGCAGTTGTAGACTTTCCGGAGCCGCCCTTGCCACCGATTAACACCGCGCCGCGAGAATTGCCGACGGCGGCGGCGTGGACCAGTTGACGCTGATGACGTCCAAGCCACCAGTGGAGAATCGTCCGCAGAGGAGCACCTTTCTCCCAGTAGGGCATCTCCTCTGCGGATGACACCCAAAAGACTGCCAGGTTGCGTTCAGCATCGAGCATATTTACCGCTCCTGAGCCATGCTGAAAAGCGGTGTGAATCCGGTCGTCGTTGTAACCTTGTATGACGCCGCGCGCGAGAAAATCATCGCCCTCCCAAGGTGGAGGCGGCATCTTCTTTCCGGTCGAAGCGGTGTCCCAGATGCAGATGGTTAGCAGTGGGGAACTGTGGCTGACGTCAAGGTGTTGAAACGCCTCGGTAATAGGAGAGAGCAGGGCTGGACCAGCAAATCGAAGACATACGGGTAAGCCGGCAATCGTGTAGGTACGATTGATAAATCCGCCGACAGCAGGCGCGGCTGACTGCGCGAGTTCGTAAGTAGCGTCGAAATATGCGATGCGGTCAGATGACTCTGACGCGTCAAAACTGTTTCTCTCCGCGGATTGAGGCGCTGCCATGTTGTTCTGTTGAGCGAGTTTCGAGGCAACTTATTTGCCAATTTCCGGATTTGGCTTGGGCCATCCCATGTCGTCGACGTCGTGGATCGGATCGAGTAATAACAGCTCCTGCATGTCGGTAAATTTTTGCAGGACCGGGGCGCGAAAGGCCGTTTTCTGGTGACCGTTGTGATTGGGCGCAGCGCTGAATTGTGCGAGTGGGGTCTCTGATTCGTCGGGCACAACGAGATTTTCCGCCCTTAACTGTTGGATCAAATCCGTTACGGCTCGTTCAATTTCCGCGGCGTCACCTGCATGCGTATTTGCAATTGCAGTAACAATCTCGTTCACCGGGGCATGTTGATAAAGAAGATCCCAAACCATGGCACCCACGCCGACGAGGCTATAGTAGCAGCCGCTCTCGAGGTTAATGATTACGGCCTCCCCATCGATGGTTTCATGCGTAACAGTGGGCGCATTTACCTTGAAACGTGTAAAAGTCATAGGATTTAGTTTAGTGATCGCTAAAGCGGTAAAAAGCTGAATGGCGCAAAAAATCCAGATTGGGGGTGAGAGATTCTATAACAGAAGTGGGTCGATCCCGAAGACACCTGGCCGCCGCGGTAGTGATGCAGTTTGATTTTGGCATGACTACGCCGAAGGCGTTTGCTAATTCCAGCCCAGGGGTTGGAGCTTGCGACAACCCTGGGACACCAATTAGAAATGAGAGCAAAACGCTGAAAGCGTTCGCCAATGGCCGAACCCTTACAGGGTTTAATAAACTATTGACGTTGTTATCCCAGGGTTGTCGCAAGCTCCAACCCTGGGCTGGAATTAGCCAACGCCTTCGGCGTTAGTTGTTATTAATTCAAATTGCATCACTACTGGCCGCCGCATTGCGAATTAAACGGCGAGACGCGACGACGATTCTCGATCCAGATATAGCGTCACGTTGTTATGTCTCTGAAGTATCGAGGCCGGCCGCCTTGGACTGACTTCCAATTCAACACACGTTCTAACGGCTTCTGCTTTTCTCTCATCAGGAACGATGCAGAGTATATTGCGAGCCTTCATAATTTGTTGGACTGACATCGAAATCGCACGCCGGGGAACTTCCTCCATATCAGCGAACCATCCTTCTCCAACTTGCTGTCTACGGCAGCGTTCATCCAAATCGACAACGATATAGGGTTCTTCTGTTTCAAAGTCAGCCGGGGGATCGTTGAATGCTATGTGTCCATTCTCGCCGATGCCGATAAACGCTGCGTCGATCTGATGCCGTGAAATCAAATTGCCAACGCGCCTACACCCCTCAATAGCATCCGCCGCTTCGCCATCAATCAGATGAAATTCGCGCGGCTGCACGCGTTCTATGATTCGTTCTCTTAAATATTTCCGGAAGCTTGCGGGATGTTTTTCGGGCAAACCGACATATTCGTCCAAATGAAAGAAGACGACCTTGCTCCAATCGATATTCTGAACGACGAGAGCATCGAGAAACTCAAACTGAGACGCGCCGGTCGCCGCAATCAAGTAGGCAACATTACGTTCTTCGATGGCTTGTTGAATGATCTTTGCAGCGTCGTCAGCCGCGGCTTGGCCCAAGGCTAACTTCGTATCGAACACTTCTATGTTCATAACTTGATCACTTCATCAGGCTTTGCACGAAAAGTCCGTTTTAGCCTGCGGAGCAGGCGTAAGCATAAAGCCTGGGGTGGAGCGAGGCTTTTGCGAGCGAAACCCCAGGTAACTAAGCACGACAAATTTTTAAGCCCGCGAATGCGGGCGACAGAACAAAAGCGGCGAAAATGTCAACAAGATTTGCAGCCACGGACTGCCGCCCATTTCATGGGCTCAAAATTCCATTGCTGCTAGTTCCTGGGGTTTCGCTCGCCAAGCCTCGCTCCACCCCAGGCTTTATGTTTGCGCCTGCTCCGCAGGCTAAAAGTAGCCTTTTCGTGCAAGCAACCTAAACGGTATTCATCGGAGTTCGATCGTTTTTTCAAACGTTGCCCCAGTAACCACATCCGTCGACCGTATAACGTATCTGCCGGTTGGGTCGTTTAGAGCAAACGGCAACCTAAATGTTCCGCGCCCATTTTGGAGGAGCACGTTACGCGAATAGATTGTTGAACGAGAGCCATCAGGCCCGAAGACGTGACAACGCACCAGACCGGTGCCCTGCGTGGTCGAACTAACTTTCAGAGAAATGTGTTCACCTCGCTTTGCTGTCGCAACGGCGTCCAACTGAATTCCACGCTCTTCCGCAGTTAACCCGAAGACCAAAGCATCACCGACCAAAATTGATGTGTGAATGACATCGGTAAAGCCAAGTTGTCTACCGGACCTCACGTCCGCCACGTACATTTTCTGCGGCAGTTTTATCGTTAACTCCTGCCTGGCAACTCTTCCGAGATTCGTGTCGTTATACGTCGTCACACCATCTTGCCCAACGATTCCCGACAGGGCCACGTTTTCCTTTACGATTGTGACAATCTCAGCATTGCCAAACTTGTAACGGGCAACTTGTGCCTGCGAAACTGGGTGCCCATCCGGAGACAACACCTGTATTGACGGACGAACACCCGCTCTATCAAGAATGCCTTTTACTAACTGGCGATACGCTGCTCCACCAAAATTAGCGGCGCGTTCTTTGGGGTACTGATCGAATGTTTTGTTGAGATTAATCGTCCACCCCTTTCCGATGTTATGACCAAACAGCTTTTTGACAGCGTCAGTTGTTCGCACGGCACAGTGCTCGTCATACACGCCCGGCGATGAGTCAGCGACAACAACACCTCCTCGCGAAACAAATTCCTCGAGGTGCTGAACTTCTTCGTCAGACAGTGCGAATGCCAGCGGCAGAATAACCACTTTAAATTTCTCGTTCGATATCGGACTCTTAGCGACCTCTTCGGAGGAGATGAACTCAAACTGCAAACCGAGATCTTTGATCGTCTTGACCCACCCGTCTCTGTTTGCGGGAAAGCTCAGGCGACTTTTGTCGGCGACCTCGTCTTCGTCGTCACTACTCCGTTGGTGATAACCGAGAATGCTTGCTGCGTGAATGGATGGCATGGAGTAGTAGAGAGCTATGCCATCCTGTTGCCGCGTTGATTCCATCAATAGCTTTCCCACACCTTCGAACCGCAGTGAGCTGAACGCCCGTCCCATGTCGCGCGCTGATGCCGAATAGGTCATGTCAGGATTCAGAAAGGAGTACATCCAGAAAATATTTGGGTGTAGGACGTTATGGACAGCGGCGGTCCAGATAGCGTTTTGGACGGCTAACCCGTGAGAACCGTACCCAGTCCAGAAACCAATCATCGCGTTCGGTTTCGCAAAAGATCGATGCATGTCCCATTGATTGCCGCCGTCGTAGGAGAGGAAATCATCGATTACGCGATCGAGTCGCGACCAGTCGGCGCCGTTGTAGGCGTTAGTGGCTTGAGTTCCTGAGACTGCGATGTGGGCGTCGGGATCTCCCTCTCGCGCGGCATCACGAGCGGTCTGGTACGCACGCGCAAACGTGATTTCCATAAACGTGCGATGATCCGCCCAGGGAGCGAAATTTCCAGTCCTCCTCGCTTCATCAGTCGTATAGGGCACCACTAGCTCCCATTGTGTGAAGTTAGTTCGCCACTCTTGATTGAGAGCAGCCAACGTTCTGTATTCCTGTTTGAGCCAGGCGCGGAACTCGGTAAGTGTCTGCGGGCTCCAGTCGAAATCAACTGCGTCGCCGTATGAGGTCAACGAGCCTTCATCGCCGACGAAGTAGTAATCCATGTTGTAGCGAGCTTTGTTGCGAGCGGAGGCACGAACAATATCGGAAAGAGTGTTTAAGAAACTGGCATCGTTGAAGGTTGGCGTCCGTTGCAGAAACTTCTTATCCGTAGTGCGCTTGTACAATTCCTTCTTAGTCAAATAACCCAGCGTTTCGAAATCCCCGGTCATTTGATATTCAGTGATTGCCTTTTCCATTGCCGCCGGCGTCGTTGGGCCACGATCGTACCAATAGACCCCAAATGTACCTCGCGGAATGTTAAGTGAATTGTCGACCTCGCCTCCCCACGTAAATCCCGTGTCTGCCGCGGCGCCGCGGACCATTCGCATCTGTGCATCCTGAAGATAGTGTTTCGTACCTCCGAACGAGACGAGTGCGGTGTATTCCTTGATTCGTCGTTGATCCTGCACGACCATGACCGGTTTGGCTCGAACCTGATCGATCACGGCTCCTCGTTCGTCGACTAGATCTCCAGTGACCATGACAAACTTGCCGAGAAAATCTTCGAGCGGAAATGTAAAAGTGCGCTCGCCCCGAGCAGGCGCTGAAACAGTGCCGAGCAGTCGACCCAAGTCGTCTGAAACCGACATCCTCATCTGTAACCCCGAAAGATTTCCGGTCGCCCGCAACACCGCACTCAGAGTTTCGCCGCGCTTATAAACGTCAACCGCCGGCTTGGTGCTCGTCATCATCGCGCGTTTCGGCGTAGCGAAAGTCGCAGCGCCCCAGTTGAGCGTAGACTTATCTTTTGCATGGCGAATGATGACGTTGAGTATTTGTCGCCCGCCTGGCCAACCAATTGCAGATTGTAGAGCGGACATCGGTACGTCGACTGAACTAGCGCCAGAGCTCAGAGATTTTTCGATCCGAGTTGAACCTAGATCCTGACCAAACTCATTCTTACCTGTGATTTCGATTTCGACAGCTTGCTTATTCACTGATGAGACAGCGAGCTCTAATCTTTGTTCGTTGGCATTTAGATTCGTAATCCGAAGAGGGGTTTCTCTGCCGGCGGCCCACAAAAGAGAGCGTGCAAGCAACGAGTACTGGTACTCCCAGTAATCCCAGTAGATCTTGCTCTCGGCGGGATTAATGCTCTCAGGGGTGAAGCCTTCTTCCAGATACGCCATTGCAACCACGCGACCCTTACCGTAATTCTTTACGGCCAGGATCGGATTGACTCCTGAATGGACCAGCACGTCACCTCGTGCTTTGTACTGGTAGAACGATCCTCCAATGAGACCTTCGGGAAGAAGCTCGAGCGGTAAGCCCTCCGTTATAAAGTGCGGTTGGGAGAGTTCCCATTTTCCTTTGGTCACGGCATCGCGATTGACTTCCGGATAGCCACGCTCGTTCACGGTGTCGTCCGCGACGTCGACGAGTGGAGAAATATCCCAGATACGCGCGTCACCAGCAGGCTCGTCACCTTTAAAGGGATGTCCTTTCACATCGCCAACAAAAGGATGCAGCAGCACTAAGCCGGCGCCATCCTGCACCCGACGCAAGATTGCGTCGCGAGTTGCGCGCGTCATGCGCGACCAGCCGTTAAGGCCGGGAATCAGCATCACTTCATACTTGGCATCGCCAGTCAGATCCTTTTCGACGTAACCGTAAACCGTTTGGAAGTCGTCTCGATCGCCACGATATTCGTGACCGTAATAGTCGCCGATGCCCCAGCAATTGATGTCCCAATTACGATCGATCGAATCGGTCGTCGGAGCCAGTTCTATGCGCTGCATCAACTCGACCATGTCACGCCCGTACTGTATCGACGGTATAAAGAAACTTTTCAGTGCGCCCTGAGGGAGTTTTGTGGCCCAGGCGACGTGTGGCGTGACGACTTCTTTGGAATAAGTGATGTCGTTTTTCTGGTGTGTGCTTAAGCCGACTCTCTGCGAGTCCTGGGCGGAGACATGAAAGAGTACGAGTGTGACCGCGACGATCACGAAGTAGATAGGTTTACGCATACTTAACTGTGTCGGCGATGGCAAAGCAGATGCGAGCTGACGGGAGAATGTCTTCTATGCGTGGATGCAGGGGAGTGCCTGTGCGAAGGGCGCGGACGAATTCTTCTACTTCCTGGTAGGCGCCGTTGCGAAGGTCTTCAGGTTCATCTTGACTTGCTTTGGCAGCCATGACGAGCCGGTTGTCATTCCAGCATTCGAGCGTTCGCTGCGTTCCCGCACCCGCAGTTATTCGTGCTCTGAATCGTTCTCCAAAAAACTCATACGACTCTTCAACCATCCCGGCGGTAGGTAGGACCTCAATCCGACCGGTTGCGCCGCTGGCAAAAACAACTGAGATGTTGTACCAGGTCGCTGCCCCTTCGTTACAGATTACTTTTGCCTCGGAGCTATCGATCTCACCGCCGGCATAGCGCAGGGTGTCGAGCACATGAATCGCCGTTGACCAAATGAAATCCTCTTCGCTGCGAGCATGTCGTATCTGCGCAGCTCTTACGTAACGAAGTGCGCCTAAGTCGTTCATCCAGGAACGTGCCTGGTTGAGATAGGGCATGAAACGGCGATTGACTGAAACCATGTGCGGAGTTTGTGTTTCTTGCGCGACGCGATTCAGTTTCTCGGCGTCCGCGACTGAAGTACCCAGGGGCTTTTCAATTACACAGGGAATTCGTCGCTGAAGAAGATCGATGCCGGTCTCCACGATCTGTTCGATCGGCATGATACATACGCAGGCATCGGGTTTTTCTGAGTCCAGCATCTGGTCCAAATTGGTGTACGGGCGGAGGAAACCGAATGAGCGACAGAACTCGGTAGCTTTGTCGGCGTCTAGATCACAAGCTGCGACAAGTTCGATGTCGTCATGATGTTGTGACGCATATCTGGCTAGGGGAGTGGCGTGACTGCTGCGAGAATGTTCACCGCAACCGGCTAATGCAATGCGGATCATTGAGCCTCCGTTTTAGCCCGCGTAGCAGGCGTAAGCATAAAGCCTGGGGTGGAGCGAGGCTTTGCGAGCGCAACCCCAGGTCAACATGTATTAGAAAGAATCTCAGCCCGCGGAGCGGGCGACAGAACGATGCGGCGAAGATGCCGACAAAATTGCAGCGCACAGACTGCCGCCCATTTCATGGGCTCGAAATTCCATTGGTTCCAGTTCCTGGGGTTTCGCTCGCAAAGCCTCGCTCCACCCCAGGCTTTATGCTCACGCCTGCTTCGCAGGCTGAAACCTGCATCTGCTTCGCAGGCTAAAACTTGCGCCTGCTCCGCAGGCCAAAAACAGACTGTTCGTGCAAAGCCCGTTCTACCTGCACGTTTTGCGCAAGCCGAAATACATCTCGACAATCAATCTGCCCGGGAGCTTTTGCCAGACAGTTTGCTGTCCCACACGCGACAGCCAGACTGAGCGCTTCCTCGTCCGGGAGACCGCGTTCGTGAGCCACTGCGAATCCAGCCAACGCCGCATCGCCGCAACCCACGGATGAACAATAATCGATTGCCGGAAGATGGGAGATTAGAGGATCGCTGTTGACCGAGCTTTGCCACACCATTCCCGCTGCGCCGAGTGAAATGGCTACGCTTTGCGCCTGAGCTTCGAAAAATTTGTGCATCACTTCGGCCGCGGCGTGAGCATCAGGGACTGGACAACCGGCGAAGCTCGCGGCTTCATCGCGATTTGGTTTCACAAAATCAGGCGCCGCTCGGAGTCCATGCCGCAGAGCTTCACCGCTCGTGTCGAGCAACACTCGACAGCCGTACAAGTGGGCCATCCGGATGAGTTCCGCATAGAGATCGGCCGGTGCTCCAGGCGGAAGGCTCCCGGACAGCGCCACCTGTGTTCCTGGACCACTCTCGGCAAAGATGTCGCGACAGGCGGCAAACAAACGCTCAACTTCACCTTCGGTCACCGCGCCGCCAGGTTCCAGAATCTCCGTGACGCTGCCATCGGCTGAGATGATTTCCAGATTCGCACGCGTCTCCGTTTGAGTGCGCACGACCGTTAGCGGAACACCAAAACCAGATAAACCGGATTCACATTCTTCTCCCGCTGCTCCGCCAAGAAAACCGACCCACATGACGTCCATGCCTAGAGATTTTGCGACCATTGCCACATGAGCTGCTTTGCCCCCAGGAAAAGGCTGAGCCGAGAGTGCGCGATTGACCTCGCCGATGGCGATGTTCTCGAGACGCAGTCTACGGTCGATGGCAGGATTGGCACTGATGCACACGAGCATAGGACTAGCCTCCGGCAGTAATCTGTTTACGGCTTCTCACCTGCTTCTCGTTTGTTAGTTGCATCGAGCCGCGCGAGCATGTGTTTGATGTCGCTGGCTCCTTTGATCGCAACGTAGACCGTTATCGTCGAATACCACACCACGCACGCAGCAGTGAGTAGCCACCAGAACCAATGATGAGGCATTAGGCAGCCTCCTCTCGAGAAAGAGTTTGGGGCTTTAGTAACGATCCAACGACCATTGCTGCTGCTGACAGTACGTATGTCGCAATACCCGAATAGTACGGACCGATTGATTTTGCGAGTTCGGCTGTAGCTGGTAGTTGTTCCATCACGAGATATGAGACGGGAATGAGCGCGCTGACAATGATTGAAGCCCCAGCGCCCCAACTATTCGCGCGTCTCCAGTAGCAACACGCAATCAGCAGCACCGAAATACTTGCGAGATAGATCGTGCCGGTCACTCCAAGGTAAGTCCACAGATCTCCTTTAAGTGGATACCAGAGTCCGTACAACAGAAGGAATATGCCTATTAGTGCGATTATGGTGCGGTTCCAAAAGAGCCCTCTCTTTTCGGACCAGGGCTTTTTTCGAAAGGGCGCCATAATGTCGTTGTAGATCACACTGCACCACGTCAGCATGTAGGATGAATCTGTCGACATGTCCGCCGCCAGCATCGCTGCGATTAGAATTCCCATTAGTCCAGCGGGTACGGCAGTGCTGAGGTAGGTCGGCATGGCCTCGAGTGTGTTTGCGACTGGTCCAAGGGTCGCGAGTGCGGCAATACCCCAGACGCCCGGAATCAAAAAACGGCAGACAAAAAAGAAGCTGGTTCGCGTGTAAACCTTCCGGCCGGTGCGCGTATCCTTCGCGGCCAGCACGCGAGCTATGGTCGTTTGCCAGGTGAGCACCGCAGCCGTATTCAACATGAGATTGAACAAGACGTATTGCCATCCCATCGTCGGATTCACAAACGGGTTGAAGCCGCCCGCTCCGTAGTTTGTTTCTACCGTAGTAACGAGTTTTTCCCAACCTACATTCACCAGAATCAGGATCGTGACGAGGATCAAGCCAGCGCTCATCACGACGAATTGCAAAAAGTCGGTAACCAGCACTGAGAGCATTCCGCCCAGAATGGTATAAACGGCCACGCCCACCAGTAGCGCAGTCATCATGATCTCGAGATACCTAACGTCGAGTCCCGCAACAAGCACGAGAAACTGACCACCGGTTCTGAGAAACACGCCCATATTGAGAAGGCCACCAAGCACTATCACCACTCCAGCAGCCCAGCGTATGCGCTTCCCGAATTTTTGTTGGAGCAGTTCAGGGATCGTGATCACACCAGAATCACGAAGCGGTTTGATGACAAAGCCAGTTAACCCAACACCCGCCATGGCAAGCGCCATGAGAATGCCTGGAGTCGCTCCGGCGAAGCCCTTTTCATATCCGTTCTGGGCCGTATACATGCACGTAACGATGCCAAACTCCGTCGCTGCAAGTGAGGCGATGCCGAGGTAAACATCCATTTCTCGACCCGCAACGAGGAATTGCTCTACCTTACCCACATACTTTCTAACCATTAGCCCGGCGACCATCGTCGCCAGCAGGTATACGCCGACAATGCTGCCATCCAACAGCCAATTGAAATGTGTCATGAACTTGATGCTTGCCTTTCATTAGTTAGGCGCGAACAAATTCGAATTTTAGACTTAGATATCTCCTCCACCGCTGAAATAGCCGGCAAGAAAGTTCGTCGCAGATCGATATCGTCGCTGGATGAAAGTGAAGCCTTGACGCTTTGCGTAAATGCGTTTTTCAGTTCCGTGCCAAAGTTCACTTTGCGAATTCCGCACGCAATGGCGTTACTCAGAAGCTCCGCAGATACTCCCGAACCTCCGTGAAGTACCAACGGGGTGTTCGGCAGGGCAGCATTGATTTCTTTGAGCCGGTCAAAATCGATTTCAACCGCGCCTTTATAGAAACCGTGCGCAGTTCCGACGGCGACAGCCAACGCATCAACATCAGTTTCCTTCACAAAGAGCGCCGCGTCCTCGGCGGACGTGAAGAATTGTTTTCTGTCGCTTGCCGCCATCGCACTGCTTTGTCCGACATGGCCGAGTTCGCCTTCGACTGATACACCCGCTGCATGAGCTAGGTTAGTAACTCGCCGCGTGATCGCACAGTTATCGGAAAAAGGAAGTTTTGAACCGTCAATCATTACCGATGTATACCCATGTTCAATACAGCGAGCTGCGAGATCGTAACTGCCGCCGTGGTCCAAATGCAGGGCGACAGGTTTCTCCATCTCATCTGCGACCGCGTTAGCCATTGCGACAATCAGTTGTAACCCGAGATAGTTAATAGTCGATTCCGTCGTTTGCAGGATGATCGACTCACTGAGCGCGTTTGCGGCGCGCACGTGCGCCAGTAACGTCTCCACGTTGTAAAAATTAAGCGCCGCAATAGCTTTGCCTGTGCGGGCTGCCGCATCGAGCAGCGTACGACTCGGACAAAGCCTCGACATTCGATTACCTCAACCCTTTTGTCGCGGACCACCTGGTTCCGCGGATCGTAGAAAGTCGTCGAGCGCGCGCAAATTTGGTTGACCCGCTGTGCCGCCGGGTTTAAGTGCCGATAACGCGCCGCACGCATTGCCGATCCGTAGACACTCCGAAATCGGCGCCTTGCGAAGGTACGTGGATGTAAAACCGGCGTCGAACGAATCACCAGCGCCCGTCGGATCCACGGCGTGGATCTTGAATCCTGAGTGAGTGAATAGCTGGTTGTCCTTCATAGCGATTGCTCCCTTGTGGCCCAGCTTGATAACGGCACAGGGAACCAACTCCGCGAGAACTTTCAAGGCACTCTTTGCGGATGCCTTACCGGTAAGATTCAATGCCTCACGTTCATTCACGAAAAGAATGTCAGTGTGCGGCATGACCCGATCGATTCCCGCGCTCCATTCACCTGCCGGATCGGAGTTTGGATCGAATGACGTCGTTAATCCTTCTGCTTTTGCTTCACTCAATAAGTCTGCGAACGATGGCTGTAACCCTTGCTGCAAGTAGTAAGACGTCAGATGCAGATGTTGCTGCCCCTCCAGTACAGATGGATCGACGCGGTCTGCGGTTAACGTGGAAATAGCACCCTGATACGTCAGTAGCGTGCGATCGCGACCGATGCTCAGGGCGATGGTGACGCCAGTCTTCTCGTCGATCCAATGCACGTTGTCAGTTGCTACTCCCGCCTTCTCGAGCGCGTTGAGGCAGAAATCGCCGAAGCCGTCTCGCCCCACCTGGCTGACGAAAGTTACCCGATGGCCCAGCTTGGATATGCCGGCGGCAAAAATTGCCGAAGCACTACCGAGCGTTAGCTCACAATCGGAAGCCAGGATCTCAACACCCGGCTTCGGAATGGACTTGAGACCAGTTACGACAATGTCGACGTTCAATTCGCCGATAACGAGAATACGAGGTGACGTTAACCTGGCCATCTTGATTCGGCGCGGCTCTTTCAAATGCTATCGATTAACTTTTGTTTGCTTTCGAATGCTTTTGGATTCTAATATACCGCGTCAAGCGAATGCAAAAGAATTATTCCCTGTCCGAGCTTCTTGAGCTGCCAACGACTGAAAGAGAGTCGCTGGGTGTTGCCCACACTCTCCATGAGATTCTCCAGCAACCGCAAACGTGGAGTCAGACCTTTGAAAAAGTCGAACGGCTGACGAAATCAATCGAAACGTTCTTGCTCGGCGCTGGCATAGGTGCGGGCGCGAACATGCCGCTGCACGTGTTTCTCGTCGGCGCCGGCACTTCAGACTACATCGGCAAATCAGTTAGTGCACTCCTGCAAACAGAGTGGCGTTGTGACGTGCAAGCGATTCCGAGTACGGATCTCCTGACGAATATGGAGGACCACATCGTTGCTAATCACAACTATCTCTGGATCTCCTTCTCCAGATCCGGTGACAGCTCGGAAGGTGTTGCAGTGCTGGAAACGGCGTTGGCGATATACCCGCATATCAAGCACCTCATTGTCACCTGCAACAGTGAAGGGAAGATGGCCCGCTCCTTTGCTGAAAGGGAAAACGTGTTCAGCATCGTGCTTGATGACGCGACTAACGATCGGGGTCTGGCGATGACCAGCTCTTTTTCCAACATGGTCATCGTTGCGCAGGCGCTGGCGCACTTCCGCGAACCAGGTGTCTATAGCCAAATCGTGGATACCCTCACAGCGTCCGCGTCGCTAATGCTTCCGGTTGTTGCGACAACTTGCGAGCGGCTGGTAAACGAGGGCTTTGGAAAAGCATGTTTTCTCGGAACCGGACCTCTGAAAGGCGCGGCTATCGAATCAGCGCTTAAGGTTCTCGAGCTTACCGGCGGGCGAGTAATGAGCTTCGCGGAATCGTTCCTCGGTCTCAGGCATGGTCCACTATCGGCGATCGACACCGACACATTGGTCGTCGGATTCCTGTCGACGGACGCGCGACGACGAGCGTTCGAACTAGACCTGATCGCTGAGATCTGTGACAAAGGGCTGACCTCGAAGTGCCTCACTGTCGCCGCAAACAACGTCGAAAACCTGCGTAATTCATTGTTATTTGAAATTGAAGATGGTGTTTCTGACTTATACCTGCCACCGCTTGTCGTGCTGGTCGGCCAATTCCTCGGCTTGTTTGCCTCGCTTAAAGAAGGATTGAGGCCTGACGAACCGAGTCCGCAAGGCGCGATCAACCGAGTCGTTTCTCACGTGACGATTCATTGAGGGCTGGTCACACGAGGACGAGTTTGAGTTCGCGTGATCGCAACTCTGTTTGTGTCTCTAACGGTAGTGCGCGGTCTGTGATGATGACATCGATGTCCGAGAGCGGAACAATGCGGGACAAGCTTCTCTTACCAAACTTGCTCGAGTCGGCCACCAGGATTTTCTGTTTCGCGATCCGAGCCATCGCTTGATTCACCTGCGACTCCTCTACGTTCGGCGTGCTTAAGCCAAATTCCACGTCGCAGGCGTCGACTGCCAGAAAGAGCTTGTCGGCGGACAACTGGGCCAGTATGTCTTCGGCAAAATGGCCCACGGCAGACAGCGAGTTGTGCCGGATAACTCCACCGAGAAAAATAAGCTGAATGTCTTTGGCGCCGAACAACTCCATGGCAATGTTCAGACCATTGGTAATTACTTTCAAGTCTTTCCGGGTTTTGATCTGCCGTGCAATCTGCTGAGTCGTGGTCCCTGAGTCAAGGATGATGGAGTCTCCATCGTCGATCAGTGCGGCGGCGGCGGCGCCGATTCGACGCTTCTCCTCTGCATGAAGCTCGGCTTTGATTTTCAAAGATGGGTCCATGCTCACGGTGGCTACCTTAACGGCACCGCCGTGAGCCCGACGGACCAGTCCGCGTTCATGGAGGGCTTTCAAATCGTTGCGGATTGTTACTTCGGATGTTTTGAATCGCCGGCTGAGATCCATGACGGCCACCTGGCCGTGCTTCTCCAGCAGCTCAAGGATTTTCGTTCTACGTTCGAGGTTGAGCATTTCGCAGTGCGCCGAGTTTGTAGTTGATGCAGTTTGAAATTAAAGCAACTAACGCCGAAGGCGTTGGCTAATTGCAGCCCAGGGCTGGAGCGCAGCGACAACCCTGGGATTACAATGTCAGTAGTTTTTATTAACCCTGCAAGGGTTCGGCTGTTGGCGAACGCTTTCAGCGTTTGCGCTTATTTCTGATTGGCTCCCAGGGTTGTCGCAAGCTCCAACCCGGGCTGAAATTAGCGAACGCCTTCGGCGTAGTTATGCAAAATCAAACTGCATCACGATTCTCCGAGTTTATCATTTTCGGGTGGTCGTGGCACTTATGAACGAAAGGAAACGAAACTAGAGTTTTGCTTCGAGCATGGCATAGTATGCAGCGCCGATCGCGCCGGCTCTGTCGCCGAGTGCCGCTATTCTCACGGGAACTCTCACGCTCATCGGTCGCCACTCGAAACGATCGAGGTATTCAGCCAGTGGCTCAAAGAGAGCTGGTCCAGCCTGAGCTATGCCGCCACCAATCACGATGAGTTCCGGATCGAAAGCGTTGATGAACGACGCGATCGCAGCCGCCAAATGAAAGATAGAACGAAGCCAAATTCGTGTTGCGTCAGTGTCGCGGTTCAGATGTGCCTCAACTAATTCCCGCGTGGAATTGAAGCGACCCGCAGTACGTTCCGCGATGTTGTAGTTGCCAATCATCTCTTCCAGACTGCCGGGAGTTCCGACGATATCCGGTGCGCCATCAGAATCGACTGAGATGTGGCCCAGGTGCCCGGCGCGACCAATCTGACCCTTCAGGAGTCGGCCATCCGCGAGCACTGCACCTCCCACACCTGTTCCTAGAGTCAACAAAACAACATTGCTATGACCCTTTGCCGCGCCCTGCCAGAGTTCACCCAGCAATGCCGCGTGTGCATCGTTGAGTACGAATACCGGATACGGTGAAGCCAGCAAATCCGTCCAGATTAATCCTTCCAATCCCTCGAGGCGGCCTCGCATGTATGCAATCGATTTCGCATCTTTCGCTGCCAGACCTGGTGCAGCTATACCGATGTGACATGCAGGCTGGCCGCGCTGAGTTTGAATCTGTCGCACGTTGCGTTTGATCGTCTCAGCCCACGATCGATCTGCGTCCGCTGTCTCACAAGTAATATAGTCAAGCAATTCACCGTCATTCGAGAGGACGACGATCTTGATATTCGTTCCACCGAGGTCGATACCGATCAAATAACTCATCGTGATTAGCTAGACGCCCTTCCTCCACTTCGGATCGTTTCGCTGAAGCAGTTGAAAGGTTATCGACCCATCAGAATTGGTTGGCTGGGCGGTGGCCCAATTCACAGGTCGGCGCTTACCACCTTTCGTTTCGATCTCCGCTCTGATTTTGAACTTCAGTCCATCGCTGTTCCTGGGCAGCAAGAATGATGCTTGTCTAATCTTGCCTGCATAGGGCTGTCCTGCGTCGAGTGATCCGCCCAACTTAATCTTCCCGTCCAGGCTTTCCACGTACAAACGAAGCACTCCGGGAACGCCAGCGACGCCATCGTTCGTTACGGCGACGATCACTTCATCGGTCCCGTATCTTTTGCGCTGCCAGATCCATGAAGGGCGTACTCGATAACCAAGACGCCTTTGCAGAGTGTCGAAGCCAGACGGATAACGTTCGTAGTAGCGTCGGAGATTGTCAGACTCCGTCCAGAGAGACCAGTAATTCGCACCCAGATCGATTGAGTGCAGCATCCATTTTTCAAGCACGTTCACTCCTGCCTCATCAACTGGAAGATAAGCAGGATCGACTTTGTATTGCCGGTAATAACCGTCTTCCATGATCGTAGCCAACCAGGGCGGACGGTTTGCCAATTCTTCGATCTGAATTGGCTCTTCAATGACGATACTGTCTGAACGTAGCCAACAACCGGACCTCACACAAAGGTCCTGCACCTCTCTATTGCCGACACTGCTTATGTCAGGCTGAGTATTCACGGCGAGGGGAACATTCTTCCAACTTTCCAACTGGAGTTTTGTCATCTCCAGAAAAGTCTTGCTTGCAGTCAGGTAATCGGGAAATGGATTCGGAAGATTGCTGGTGTGTCCTTCGCCCCAGAAGCCGTACATCATCAGATCGACAAATTCCATCACCCGGTCGTGATCAAACTCTGCTACCAACAACTCGTTCAGCTCTCTGAAAGCAGCTTGAAACCTCGGATCGTCGTATCTCGGTTCCACAAAATCCGCTTTGGCGCCGTACGTCTTGCCGATCTTCACTAACGGAATCTGTTTCTGGAGATAGTCAGGCAATGCGAGTCGATTCGGTTGACCTTCGGTGTTCGACATCTGAATGCGAAAGGCAACCCGCAAATTGTGACGCCTTGCTGCGTCAAACGTCAGTTTGAAGATTGGATTGAGGTTAAGTTTTCCAGGGGCGCTTTGAACGTCACGCCAGTCACAGCGAATGTAAAGAACATCGACAAAAGGAAGTGACGCCATTTTTTCGACGTGCTGCTCGAGCGTTTCAGTGCCGGCGCGCGCGGCGAGTGATGGCCCACCTTCTTCCCAGGTGTACCCGACCAGACCGAGTCCATAATTTTTCACCGGTTTAGAAGACTGTGAGGTAACGAGTATGGTGTACCAGCCCTGATCTTGTTCAATGCCGAATGGCCCTTGATTCAAGCGCTCGGTTACAGGTGGTCCTGAACCAAAGTCGTAGTTGTCCCAGTTGTGAGTCGCAACCTCCTGCGCTTTCGTTTCAGCTACGGCAGTCGACACCGCGAGTGCGGCTCCTGCTTTGATAAACGTGCGTCTCTGCATCACACGGTCCTCTGGCTCGTAACTTTCTGCGAGCGTACTAAAGTCAGCACCAGTATCATTCCGAGCAACGGAATGAGACTCGCGGTGATCAGAATCGGTTCAAATGAATAATGATCGGAAACATAACCGATCAGATAAGTCGAGAGAATCGTTCCCAAACCTGCGCCGGTGCCGCTCATTCCACTAACCGTGGCCACGGATTGGCTTCGGTAAAGATCTGAGGGCAAGACGAGAGCCATCGTCGAAAAGGAGGCGTAGGCGAAGGTCGAAACTGCAAACAAGCCGGCGAGCGCCAGCAAGTTTGAGGTAAAGACTGTGGGGATCAGAAGCGTCATACCCAACCCACCAAACACAACGACAGCCTTTCGTGCCTTGATCACTGGCCAGCCACGATTTATCAACCAACTGGATACGCCCCCTCCGAAAAAGTTGCCGAGGTCGGCGGCCACAAACGGAATCCAAAATGCCAGCAGACCCTGCTCAGGGTTAATACCCTTGGTGACGAGATAAATCGCAAACCAGTCGGTGATAAAAAACCAGACTGGATCGGTCATGGTCCGTGCCGCTATCACTGCCCACGTTTGCGGCAACTTAATCAAGTCGCGCCATCTTGACTCTCGCGGGTGCGAATTTGCTTCCTGCACGTCAAGACGATCGCGCAAGATCATCGCTCGTTCGGCTTCGCTTATTCGCGGATGAGATTCCGGCGGGTGGTACAGCACGCGCCAGACTCCCAGCCAGAGAAACCCTAACGTTCCGGTGATCACAAACGCGGGTCGCCAGCCGCCGAAATATTTGTAGAGACCGATCACCAACAAAGGCGCGATAGCTCCGCCGATCGAAGAACCGCTGTCAAAAAGCGCGACCGCCCACCCGCGCTCTTTTTGCGGGAACCATTCCGAAACGGCTTTCGTAGCCGCGGGCCAATTTGCGGATTCACCGGCACCGAGCAGAAAGCGAAAGAACGCAAAACTCCGTAATCCAACAGCGAGCGACGTTAGCATTGCGGCGATCGAATACCAGATGACGGTAATCGTAAGTCCTTTGCGGGTTCCAACCCGATCGATCAAACGGCCGGCGACCGTCTGTCCGATTGAATAAGCGACGCGGAACGCGATAACTATCGTAGCGAATTGCTGGTTGTTCCATTGGTACTGGATTTTTAGATATGGACCAAGAACGGAGAGCGTCTGGCGGTCGATATAGTTGATGACTGTCGATGCGAACAGCAGACCACCGATCCACCAACGCAAGTTGGAGATTGGCTTTCGCCCAATCGCGCGATTGTTTGCTACTGTCGCCATACTTTTGGAGTAGTTTGAACTTAACGCCGAAGGCGTTGGTAGTTTGAATTTAACGCCGAAGGCGTTGGCCAATTTCAGCCCAGGGTTCGAGCGAAGCGAGAACCCTGGGTACATAAAGAACAAGTGGCGTAAACCCTGTAAGGGTTCATCGCGAGTCGAACCCTTTCAGGGTTTCTAAGAAGAACCGCGATGGGTTCCCAGGGTTGTCGCTACGCTCCAACCCTGGGCTGCAATTGGCCAACGCCTTCGGCGTTAGATTCAAACTGCATCACTGCCGCAACTCACTTATGAGCCGCTCGCAGATCGACAAGTCTTCTAAGCGCTTGATGCCTTGCTCTTCGCGCCAGTCTGCAATCGGACATGCAAAGACACCGTTCTTTTGTCGTGCAAGACTGTTGATGAGTTCGTTTGGGAACCCCAGCTCCCCTCGGCTTCGGTCATACCTGTGCGTCGACTCGTTCCAATAGCGATTTCTTAAATCAAGGAGCACCGCAAACATCGTCTGGTTCTTCAGCAAAAACATTCCAATGTTGGTTTCACCGAAGGCGACGGTCTCCGCGCCTTCGAGATGAGTTTCTGAAGCTGATTGAACTTCGCCACACTCGTTCCGTTTTATTGGCGCGTATGGCTCCGCCCGGAAGGTAGTCGGAACGATCATGTCGTACACATCCAGTAGGTCCGCTAACTTTGCGGTGCGCCCAAACGTCTTCGGTTGAATGACAGGTTGCGTACTCCAGACAACGAGAGTCAGCCCATTGAAACGCCTCATTACGTCGTGCGCTTGAAGCACCGCGTCACCTGTTCCCAGTGCCTCGTGCTGCGTGATAAACGTCACATCCTCAGCATGCAGCGCTTGTCGGACAGCCGCTTCAGTATCAGGGGAAACAATCACCAATGGAGTGCGGGCTTGTCCGAGGCCCCGGCGAATGTTTTTGACGACGTGAACGATCGCCGGCTCTTGATTGATGAGTGCCAATGGTTTGAAAACCGCGAGACCAGACTCCGACGCGCGCGTGCCTTTTCCCGCCGCAACGATCACGGGCCAGATGTCCTGCGAAGCACGTCCTGGCAATATATCCAGCAGTGAACGCACATTCGCAGCAGCGGCCTCGGCATCGGTACCGATCCAGTTAACTCCAGTTATGACTTCACGCCACAGTTCGTTGAGTTCCACATGCGCGAGACCAGCACCCGGCGTAGAGATCATTACCGACCCTTCACTTACGCCGTCTCGCTGTTGTGGCTCGTAGTAGTGCTTCTGAACTCGCTGAATCAAGGAGTCTGCGTGTTCCCGGGTCGTCAGCGCGAGGATGTTTCCCCCAAATCCACCACCCATTAGACGGGCGCCCAGGACATTAGGATCGGAACGAATCAGATCGATCAACTGCTCGACTTCAGTGGTACTTACACCATAAAGATCCCGCAGGCTCGCATGAGAATCGTCAATCAGTACGCCCAGTTGTTGCATTGCGTCGAGTTGCGTTTCAGGAGTTGAGCCGCTTTGAATCGCGTCCAAAATTTGGGTTGCACGGGCGACGCGCCTGACTTCGCCGAGATGGTGCAAAGCGCGATCTCTTAACCGAAGCGGCCAGCGTGAGGTGTCGTTTAAGAGTGCCGGGAACGATCGTTCCAGCTCGGAAAACGTTTCAGGATAACGCAAGCGAAGTGTGTCTATTGAAATGGTCTCCGGTAGCGACGTGAGTAGCGCCGGAATCAACAACCGCGACACAGCAGCGCGTTCGTTGTACTCGAGCATAACTTTGCTGCCTTTGTCCGCCGGTTTCGTGAAGAAAGTGACCCACCGAAAGGGTTCGTCTGGTAAGGAGACGTGTCTGACCGCGCCGCTGGAATAGTCAATCACTATCGCCTGCGCAGATTGCGCCAGACAGATAGTCGTATGGTCCATCGAACCGCCGCGAGTGCCGATGTACCATTCGGCCAGCGCGGAGTCATCCGCGAGCTCTTTAAGACTAAACGAGATGTCGTTGACTTCCCGTATCGCAGCTCCTCCGAGGGCCACTAATGTTGAAGACGACGAAGCACCGCCACCAGCAGGTACGTTAGAGTCGATCGCGAAGTCGAAACCAACTTTGATCTGGTCGCGAAATTTGCCGCGCGCGAAAGTCACCGCCCCTCTGACGTAGTTCTGCCAGTGGGTATGCGGGATGCGGTGATCTGAAAGAAAGGAGAGCCAGTCGGCGGCTGCATTCGGTCCAAATGCGGGTACCTGATCCTCGAGGATGTCGAAGGACGACTCTTCATAATTCGCTGAAGTCGAGGCGCTGCGGACGCGCGGTTGATCGGCTTTTCTGTAGAGCATGAGCACATCGCGTTCACGACTGCCAAACGTCAGCGAGGCTGTTGGCAAGTAAGAAACGTAATCGATGTGTTCGCCTAAAACATTGATCCGTGCCGGAGCACGCAGCAGCGTTACTGGTCCGTCGCCATAGTGATCGAGAAAGAGAGTGCAAAGACGTAAGAGGCGCTCACTTCGCTCCTCGAGCGCAGAGTTTTTGCATGCGACGACGTGAGTCAAAGCAGTTTTCAGTTCGTGGGCAGTCAAAAAAAACCTTTGCAAGGTCAGTTTGTGAATGCTATAAGCCGCTTCGGTCGAAGGTTAGTTCAAGTTACTAACAAACGTTCTCGTATGCAAGCGAATTTCGCGTAAGGAGGATCCATGATCCAAAGAGGAAGAAGACAATGGCTCAAAACAATTGCCACGGCAGGGTTAGGAGCGGTGGGTTCGCAATTTCTCAACAGCGCTCACGCCCAACCGAGAACGGTAGCAGATCCTCCTCAGAGCCGGCCGCCTCAGCCACTCGCGCTAAAAGATTATCAACCGAAAAGTATGCTGCACGTTCCGGAAACGCATGTTCCGCGCTCGCGTTTCCCCAACATCGATTTTCATTCCCATCTCTCAGGGGTCGATCGAAAGGGCGCAAGGGACGTCGTCAAGCACGCGGCGACGCCTGCTGAAGCTCTTCAGGTGATGGACGCGAAGAATGTCCGAATCATGGTGAACCTAACCGGTGGCTACGGACCGTTGCTCCAGGAGACTCTGAAGCATTGGCAGCAACCGCATCCGGATCGATTCATCGTGTTCACCGAACCGTGGTACGCCAAGATCACAATGCCGAATTACTCGAGATTCCAGGCCGATCAGTTGGAAGCCGCGAAAAAAGCAGGCGCGCGAGGTTTGAAAGTACTCAAGACTCTCGGTCTCTATTTGCGGGAGAACGTCACCACCGGACCGCTGGTCAAGGTTGACGACAGGAGGTTTGATGAAATGTGGGAGGCAGCAGGCGCGCTAAAAATACCTGTTGCAATTCACGTCTCTGACCCCGAAGCCTTCTTCTTGCCGACGGACCGATTCAACGAACGCTACGAGGAACTGAGCGCTCATCCGGACTGGTCGTTCCACGGCAAAGATTTTCCCAGTAACGCTGAACTGCAAGAAGCCCGGAATCGCGTAATGCAGCGTCATCCGCGAACAATGTTTGTGGCGCTTCATACGGCGAATTCAGAAAACCTTCCTTATGTCGCCGAGTGTTTGGATCGCTATCCAAATATGTACGTCGATATCGCCGCGCGCATCGGGGAACTCGGGCGGCAACCTCGCATGACGCGGAAGTTTTTCGATAAGTACCAGGATCGGATTCTGTTTGCGACCGACGCGACGCCTCACGGGAATGAAACGCCACAGCAGATTTTCGGCAACGAGCTATATGAGATTTATTACCGGTTCCTCGAAACCGAAGACGAATACTTCGATTATGCTCCGGCGCCAATTCCGCCGCAGGGACGATGGCGCATTTACGGTATTGGATTACCGGAAAACATCCTGCGCAAGGTCTACTACGAAAACGCGGCTCGATTGTTAGGTCTGTAAAACTATGCTGGGTGACGAATATTCACGGCGCCACTTCATCAAAAACGGAGTGTTGTCTTTACTCGCGCTTCCGCTTGCACGCCGGGCGCTACTGCCCGGTTCTGAGCGCGTGGTTGTTAAACTCGAGGGGCGCACAAGCGATCTCGGTGAAGAAGCCGTTAGCTTCGGTCTGCCTTTGCCGTTTGGATTTCTTAATGACCCTCGCCGCGTTCGTGTCGTAGCAGAAGATGGAACGGAGCTCGTTGCCGACGTGCGTTCACTCGAGCCATGGCGCAAAGGAGGTCGCGAGGGATCCATCAGGTCCGTGCTCATTCAGTTCAAGGCGGATTTTTCTCGACGAAGAAGCCAGACGGTCGTAGTCAGGTTTGACCGGCGACTTGACGGACAGGCGCAAAACGCGGAATCAACGTTTGTCCCTGTCGTAAACACACTGATCGATCAAGACGGTTTGCGTGGTCCTCGCGTGCAGGCATTATTGCCGGCGGATTGGATGTGCGCCTCAGAGATAGTCGGTCCGCAAACACCCGCTTCCTTATCGGGCGAGTATTCCAGCTATGATCGGTTCGTCGAAAAGAACTTCCCCGGCTCACTCGCGTACCTCGATAGCAAGGTTTACCACGAGTGGCTGTTCGATCGAACTACCTGCTACTACAAAATGTACGTGCGCACTGGGGAACGAAAGTACCTGGAAGCGGCCTATCACGCAGCCAACTTCGTCAGAGAACATACACAATTGACAGGTCCCGACGCGGGCATCTTTACGCTCAAAGGCCCCGATCTGAAATATGTGTATCCCAGAGCGATGCACATTCATTATCTACTCACAGGTGATGAACGAGCGCTCGCATGCGGCAAGCTGATGGCCCAATATTGTTTGGACCATCAAAATCCGGTGTACCGTCCCGACCTAATTAAGCCAGTTCCGCTCGGCATCGATCCCGAACATGGACGCAACTTCTGGACGTTACGTCATCAGGGATACGGTTTACTTGGCATCCTCCACGGATGGGAAATGACCGGCGAGCGAAAGTATTGGATAAAGGCGCGCGAGTGTGTTGATGCCTACTACAAACACCAGCAACAACCGCCCGATGGACGTCCGCCGGACGGTTCCTTGCGTCAGAACTGGGAACTATACGATCCAAACGAAGCCACTTTTCCTGGCGCCACTTCCGCATGGATGATGGCACTGTTGCTCGATCCGCTATTTCATTATTGGACACTGACAAGAGACCATCGCGTTAGAGAGATGGTCGTTAAGTGGTGCGACTTTTTGGATCGACAGGGAATTGTCCCAGATGGATCGAAGGCTTACTACGTGATCAACTGCTTCGCCGGGCTTGATCCCAAGGCGTCGCGCGGGGAGCTTGGCCCAGACATGGAGATGCACAACACTGAAATGGCCTACATGTTCGCACTCGGCACGTTTTTTACGAACGATCTGCGGCGTAGAGATATTTACCAGAAGCGTTTCCAACGCTTTCTGGATCTGGCGGTGAAACTGGATGTGAATCGTCCCGCACGCGCCTTTAACTGGGCGTTTCAGTTTACAAGTCAGCTCGTCTATTTCATGCAGCATCAAGGAGCGGGTACGGCAAAGTAAAACCGGCTTTGCCCGAAAAGGCGAATCCAATGTTCGCTCAGCCTGCGAAGCAGGCGTAAGCATAAAGCCTGGGGTGGAGCGAGGCTTTGCGAGCGTAACCCCAGGAACTAGAAGCAATAGAATTTCGAGCCCATGAAATGGGCGGCAGGCCGTGCGCTGCAAATTTGTTGGCATCTTCGCCGCATTTGTGCTGTCGCCCGCATTCGCGGGCTTGAAATTTGTCGTGCTTAGATACCTGGGGTTGCGCTCGCAGAGCCTCGCTCCACCCCAGGCTTTATGCTCACGCCTGCTCCGCAGGCTAAAACATGCTTACGCCTGCTCCGCAGGCTAAAACCGGTGGCAAGAAACTGATGAACATTCAACTGCGCCAGGTTTTCTTCATGTTGGTTCTGGTTGTCTGGCTGCTCGCCGGTAACGTTGCGAGTGCAAATGCTGAAACACTCTACCGAGTTAAGATCGAGCAGAGCGTCAGAGTGAAAATGCGCGACGGTGTGTTGCTTGCGGCCGACATCTACCGTCCCGTAAGCGATGAGAAATTCCCAGTGCTGCTCGAGCGTACGCCTTATAACCGCACGGACGAAGCCGCGATGGCCAACGAGTTGGCATCGCATGGATACATCGTCGTATTGCAGGATACACGAGGGCGGTATGAATCGGGCGGGGACTTCTACCCATTTCGCGATGAGAGTAGCGATGGATATGACACGGTCGAGTGGTCGGCGCAGCTCAACGGATCAAACGGAAAGGTGGGCATGTTTGGTGGCTCATACGTTGGGGCGACTCAGATGCTCGCGGCCATGGCAGTTCCTCCACATCTCGTCGCGATTTTTCCTTACGTAACCGCCTCTGAGTATTACGACGGATGGACATATCAAAGCGGCGCATTGATGCAATGGTTCACCAGTTCATGGACCTCCATCCTTGCCGTCGATACCTTGCGCCGCGAGGCAGAGAGTGTTCAGTCTCCAAAAGAATGGGTTAATGATCTGCCCCTGGAAACCTATCCAATACTTAAAGCCCCGCAGCCGGCAGTGCTCGCGCCTTATTTTCGTGACTGGCTAACGCACGAACGTGACGACGCATTTTGGCAACGATGGCGCGTGTCGGACCATTACGCTGAGATGAATGTGATCGGTCTGCACGCCGGTGGATGGCACGATCTGTTTTTGAAGGGTTCGATCAAGAACTTCACCGGACTAAAGAAAGAAGCCAGGACCGCCGCCGCGCGCGCCGGGCAAAGGCTAATTATTGGCCCATGGGCTCATACTCCAACGTCCTCTGAAGGTAAGGTTGGTGACGTCGTCTTTGGTAAGAGCGCCGTGCTGGATCTCACGGCGACAGCGTTGCAGTGGTTCGACTACTCGCTGAAAGGGATTAACAACGGCTATTCAAATTCAGCGCCTGTTCGCTTGTTCATAATGGGAAACAATGTCTGGCGAGATGAGCAGGAGTTTCCGTTGGCGCGAACACGCTACACGAAATTTTACCTGCACTCGACAGTGCGTGCGAACGGAATCAGTGGCGATGGTGAACTGACTCAAACCCTGCCGGCGGTGGGACGAAGAGATGAGTTCGACTACGACCCAATGAAGCCGGTGCCAACGATTGGGGGACGGCTCTGCTGCGGCAGGGCATTGCCTCCGGGTCCGGCGGATCAGAGACCCAACGAGTCTCGTTCCGATGTCCTCGTATTTTCGACCGCGCCGCTGGAGACAGACGTCGAAGCTACCGGTTTCGTATCAGTCGAACTCTATGCCTCGACATCAGCGATCGACACGGACTTCACTGCGCTTCTCGTTGATGTTGATCCGACCGGATATGCGCGCTTTTTGACGGATGGCATCGTCCGCGCGCGCTATCGAAACGGCACCGACAGACCGGCCGAGGTTGTTCCCGGCCAGGTTTATAAATACACGATCGATCTATGGGCCACTGGGAATGTATTCAAGGCAGGCCATCGAATTCGACTCTACATATCAAGCAGTAACTTCCCGCGGTTCGACCGCAACCTCAATCTGGGCGAGCCCATCGCGGCGTCGACTCGTTCAAGGGTTGCTCACCAAACCGTCTATCACGGAGGAAAATATCCGTCGGCACTGACGCTCCCGCTCATTCCTCGTGAGTAAGATCACCGCGGCCGTCAACATCTTCAGCGTTTCAGTTTTTGCTTGCAATCGAACACGAGTGAGTGCTATAAGCCCCAGTTAGTCTTGAACACAAACTAACCAATAAGCGGCCGACGAAAGCAAAGTTTCGAACAGTTCGTTAAGAACATGAACTAACCTCCCAGTTTTTTCAGCTAAGGAGTTGAATATGAAAATCGTACGCACAGGCATTTCCAGCTTGCTCCCCACGATGTTTTTGTTTTTGTTTTGTGCAACCGCGTTTTCGCAGGGTACCAACCTCGGCACCATCCGCGGAACTGTTACTGATCCAAACGGGGCCGCGATCCCAAATGCCTCGGTACAGATAAGCGATCAGACGACCGGCATCTCGCGGGATCTGACTACGGACGGCCAAGGCGATTATGAGGCGGCAGGCTTAAAGCCCGGCACTTATAAAATAACTATCTCTGCGACGGGGTTTAAAACCACGTCAATGGATGCCGTTGTCAAAGGCTCTGATGTCGTTCGGGCCGATATCAAAGCTGAAGTGGGGACCCAAACCGAAAACGTTACGGTTAGTGGTGCGGAAGCCGGTCTGATAGAAAAGGACCAAGCCGTTATCGCCGGCACCATCAACAATAGGACACTCATTGAAGTGCCTCGCGACAGCCGCGACATTTATGAGTTTCTTTATTTGAACCCGGATATTACTCAGGGAGTCGGCGGCGACGGTACTTTCAAGTTCATCGGCGCACAAAGCTATGGTGCCGCGTTCTCTCTTGACGGCCAGCGCTCAAACGGTGGCATCTTTGGCGAGCCAACAGCCAGTCAGCCCTCTCTTGAGACGATTGGCGAATTGACGGTCCTCTCCAAAAATTTCACGGCAGAGTACTCTGGAATCGCAAACATTCGCGTCGTCACCAAACGCGGCGGGAAGGATTATCATGGCTCCCTTTTTTACAACAACAAGAACTCAGCTCTGGCCGCATGGACGATTCAAGATAAGAACGCCCAGGCCGGTTTCTCGCCGACCCCGGTGCTAGCGTCGTTTCCAACTCCTTACTTTAATCTCAATGAAACTGGAGGGTCGTTTTCAGGGCCGGTGCCACTTACGCGTGGGAGGACTTTTTTCCTGGGCTCCTATGAGCGTCGATGGGACTTTGCTCCAGTTCGCGTCAGACCTACGGGAGCGAGCTTACCACCGACACCATTAATCCGCGGTGGCAACTTTTCGGTTATCAACGCGAGTGCCAGACCCGTGGTTCCGGTGGAACTTCTGCGAGCATCCAATCCGTTGGGACTCTCTGCCACTCAGATCAACGACATTCTAGCGAACAGTACGCAAGTAGCCAGCGACGTGAACGGTGACGGTGTCACTGATTTTCGCGATCGACGGTTTGTCAGTATTCCGAGCAGCGTGTTGAATCCGATCGCCCTGAACATAGTGGGTCTGCTACCACAATCCAGCGCTTCCACGCCGTTCAGCGCGACGACCGGAAGAGTTGTTGACTTTGTCCAGAATTTAGGCGGACTGATTACGCGTGACCTTTACACGGCGCGTATAGACCACGACTTTGGTCCTAACGATAAGTTGTACGTGGTGTACAACTATCAGCGCGGCGAAGGCATTCGTTCGCTGGTCGCCAGTCCGGTTGTGTCGCTGGGTCTGCTAAACCAAACCCGAAGAAATCACACGCTCTCGATCTCGTATTCCAAGGTCTTTTCGAACACTCTCGTCAACGAACTTCGGGGCGGTTACAACATTCAGAATCTGTTTAGAAAAGCAAACCAGACCACGCAGGAATTTTTGTCGACCGTTGGGTTTAACGACGCAGAGATCGCCTCCTACGGCTCGATCGTTGGCTCTTCATTGCCTGAGACACCCGGCCAGGTAGCCTTTACTATCGGGAGTTTCACCGGGATTCCGTCGGGTGCGCGCAACGTAAACCGTCCCCTGGACCAACACCTCACGACGTTCGGCGACACTCTCTCATGGGCCACCGGTAATCACGCATTCAAATTCGGCGCAGATTTTGTCAAGAATCAGGCCGTCGATGGCTTCGCTTTCAATCGCAACGATCCAAGAGGCACGATCATTTATCCGAACAACTTGAACGGATTCGCCAGGTTTTTAATAGGTCTTCCGCCCTCGAGCGTGCGCTACGTCAACAAAGTCAGACCTGCGCTTGACGTGTCGAACTGGGAGAATGGCTTCTTCGCGCAAGATGATTGGAGGATACACCCACGTATCACTCTGAACCTGGGAGTGCGCTATGAGTACATCACTCCGTTCATCGATAAAAACAACTTGCTGATCAACTTCGATCCAAAAGGGAATGGCGGCAAGGGCCGTCTTGTTATCCCGACACTTGATATTATTCCTCAGATTGACCAAAGGTTTGTTAACTTTGGCGTTGTGTCAGCTAAAGACGCCGGCGTTGGCCGTGGTCTCGTCAACACGGACAAGAACAATATTGCGCCGCGATTGGGCGTTGCCTGGCGTCTCACCAACAGCAGCGTATTGCGGGGTGGATATGGGCTCTATTATCCAACTTCAGCCGCTCAAGGTATGCGCGATGCTTTCGCCTCTAGTGCCTTTAACCAACGAATAACTAAAAACTCGACCACCGCGCTTCCCTTAGCGGGTCTGCCCGGAGGTGTAAATCCACGTGGGACCACGCCGTTTTCAGGCGGAAGCTTTGTCGTTCAAGGAGTCGCCATCAACGCAATTCCCTTCGACCTTCAGAGTCCTCGCATTGAGCAGTTCAATGTGACCTTTGAGCAGGAGGTGAAATGGAACACTGGCGTTCGCGTCTCGTTCGTCGGTTCGCGCCAGCATAACTTGATCGCCGGTATAGATCTGAACATGCTACCTCCAAATACCACGCCTTTCGGTGTACATAATGGCGATGGCGATCTGTGTACGCCAGGCGACGATTGTGAGGAGTCAGCCGCCGATAGCGCACGCCGGCCATTCCCGGCACTCGGGTCCTTTTTGGCAAGTTATGGAAATATTGGACGGGGTAACTCGAAGGCGTTGCAATTCGAGGTTAACCGGCGTTTTGCGCGCGGCCTCACTTTCAATGCCTCATACACACTGCTCGATCAAAAATCGAGCGGACTCGATACCGGAAATTCAACCTTGGGAGGAACGATTTATAATCAGTTCCACCCAGAAAATGATCTTTCAAGGGATTCCTTCATCTCTCGACATCGATTCATTTCTTACGGTGCCTTGGACCTGCCGTTCGGCCGGGGTCGTGCCTTCGGCAAAGAAATAGCTCACTGGGCCGATGCAGTAGCCGGGGGCTGGCAATTGACCTGGAACATGTTTGCGAAGTCAGGCACGGGCTTTACACCGTTCATTACCTGCAACAACTGCGATCCGGTTTGGCCCGGCAACATAGCAAGCGACTTCGTCGATGCAATCGGCGACTTCAACGGACAAGGCTTTCGTCCGCTAGTCGTAGGCGATCCATACGCCAATCTGTCTGGGGATCGAATCTTTAATCCGGCTGCGTTTGCGCCACCGAGTACGGGTGCCGATGTTTTCGACAATCCAAAGGTCGCCAAGCGTAACGTTTTGACAGGACCAGGCACTTGGGGCATGAATCTCGGCGTTCATAAGTTCTTCAGTTTCAATGAAAACACCAAACTGGAGGTCGGCGCCGATTTCAATAACGTGTTCAATCATCCGCTGCGGTCGCCTCTTACCAACGACATTGTCAACCTCGGTGACTTCGACATCAGTCTGGACGCGCAAGGCCGGCCTGTTATCCTGCCTGAAAATGTGAATATCAATCCAGACTTTGGTCGAACTAACCTCAGCTTTAGTCAGGAGGGAATAGACAATCGGCGATCGGTTCGACTGCGATTGCGCCTTACATTTTAAATCAGACGACGCCAATCCGGGGCAAGGCAGAAGCAAGTCTTCTGAATTGCCCTAGACTCGTTCGCTCTTACTGCTCTGCACTTCAACACGTGTTCAGGAACAATGACGAAATCGACGATAGTTATGACCACGCATTCTCGCCATAACTTTTCGCGAAAACCGAACCTGGCAGATGTCAAGGCTGCGGGCCACGACATGCTTCGCCTCGTTAATCGGCGGATCCTCCTCAACATCCTTTCCGATCGCCAACCAATCTCGCGCGCAGAAATCGCAAAGATTAGTGGTCTAAACAAGGCGACGATCTCAACCATCACCGGTGAACTGCTGAAGGATTCGTGCATCATCGAAGAAGGTTCGGGAAGAACCACTCCGATTGGTGGTAAACCGCCCACCCCACTTCGCCTTAACAGCCGGCGCTTCGGACTATTCGGAGTTGATATCCGAGCCGATGAAACGATTCTGGCGTTGAGCGATTTCAACAACCGGATAATCGCTCGCGTTAGTTATGAAACCGGCTCTGATGCAACGGCATTTCTGAATAAGATTGGCAAGGAGATTCGAAAGCTTCGTGTCAAACACGACTCTTTTATTGAGTTCCCGGGAATCGGCGTGAGCCTGCCGGGACTGGTCGACACTAACACCGGCAAGTTTCTCCTTTCTGTCGTTCTACCGTGGCGCGACGTACCCGTGGTCCATCTTATGGAGAAGGCGACGGGTCTGCCGGTCATCATCGACAACTCCGCACGCTGTTCGGCGCTGGCGGAAATCTGGCACGGCAAAGCTCAATACGCTCATGTGCGAAATCTTTTGTATGTGGGTGTGAGCACCGGACTCGCGTGCGGGATTGTAATTGATGGCGGGCTTTATCGCGGCGGCAACAACACCGCTGGTCAGTTCGGACACATTCCCATCGACGTAAACGGCGACGAGTGTCGTTGTGGTCAGCGCGGCTGCTGGGATTTGTACGCCTCGGATAAGGCCACTCTCAATCGCTACGCTCGATTGCGTGGGCCGAACGGTAAACGAATTTCTACCATGCGCAAGCTGATAGAGCTCGTGGATGCAGGCGACGAGGCGGCAACGGAAGCTGTGCGTGAGAGCGCACGCTATCTGGGAATCGGAATCACCGGTCTCATTAATGGATTGGATCCGGAGGTTGTAGTTATCGGTGGTGAGATCACAAAAGTATGGGGGCTGATCGAGCCGCTGATCATTGAAGAAACGAAGCACAACCTGCTGGCGCCGCGCTCGCATAGCGTAGCCATTCGGCCATCAGCTTTTGAAGTGCGACCCAGCTTGAAGGGCGCTCTAACGTTGATTCAGAACAATCTACTCTCGGTTCCACACATGGGATGACTAAGACAACATGTCGGAGGTAAGGACCACAGCAGATCAACTCAAGGCTATGCTCACAGGCGGCCTCATTCCCGCTGCGCCCGTGATGTTTGATCGTAATGGTCGTTTTCACCAACGGGCACATGAAGCATACGTCGCGTATATGCGCACGCAACCGATTGCCGGTGTTGCCGTTTGGGCGCATACGGGCAGAGGGCTTCATCTGGATGAAGTTACTGCGAGACGAGTTATTGAGGACTGGCGGGCAGCGTTGCCAAACCGTCCAATCGTCGCGGGTGTTGGCACGCTCTGTCACCGATCGAATCCCAACCGGGCAACCGCAGCGACTGTGGCAATGGCCTCTTCAGCGGCTCAATACGGGGCAGACGCGTTGCTCGTTTATCCACCTTTCTGGCTCAACAACCACGGATCGAGAGACTCGCTGATCGTGGAGCACCATGCACGCCTCGCTGAGCTAGGTCTGCCTCTGCTGCTGTTCTTTCTCTATGAAGCTGCCGGTGGCGTTCGTTACAGCTTGAGCGTTCTGGACGAACTGTTAGCGCTACCGAACGTCGTGGGCATCAAGATGGCAACCCTCGATAGTGTCATGACCTATCAAGACGTGGCTGCTCACATCCAGACTCATCATTCGGACAAGCTTCTGATCACAGGAGAGGATCGTTTTCTCGGCTACAGTTTGCGAAAAGGCGCACGGGCCGCACTGATTGGATTAGGAGCTCTCTGTTGCGATTTGCAAGCCGAACTCATCGCGTCTCATTTGGAGGGTAACGCGGAACGGTTCCTGACTCTCTCTGATTTGGTCGACAAACTTGCCGAAGTTCTGTTTGTACATCCGATAGAGGGATACATCGGAAGAATTCTTTGCGCACTTTCGCAACTCGGAATTATTCCGCGCGACGCGGCATATGACCCGTGGGGGCCTGCGTTAAGCTCAGAGGAAATCGAAAAAATCGGCACCCACTTGGAGCGGGTCAGTAGCGTAACGCGGTAGCGTTGGTTTTAAGCCTGCGGAGCAGGCGAAAGCATAAAGCCTGGGGTGGAGCGAGGCTTTGCGAGCGAAACCCCAGGTGTCTAAGCACGACAATTTCAAGCCCGCGAATGCGGGCGACAGAACAAATGCGGCGAAGATGCCAACAAGATTTGCAGCGCACGGGCTGCCGCCCATTTCATGGGCTGGAAATTCCATTGCTTCTGGTTCCTGGGGTTTCGCTCGCCAAGCCTCGCTCCACCCCAGGCTTTATGCTCACGCCTGCTCCGCAGGCTAACTTTCGTGCTCCGCAGGCTAACTTTCGTGCTCCGCAGGCTAACTTTCGTGCTCCGCAGGTTAAGAGCAGACTTTTCGTGCAAAGCCGTTGCTCACATTAAATGATGTACTCGCTTCTCAAAGGAAAACCGGAAATTGATCCCGTCAGCAGGGCGGCACTGGTGCGCGATTACGAGCGCTTTCGCACTGGCTTACCTGATTCTCTCGAAGCGTATGTTCAAGATGTCTACCGGGTCGATCTGAGCAGCGAGTACGGCGATCAGTCCATCAAGAACCCTTTCGGCAAAGCATCAGGTCAACTGTCATTGAACATCTCGCAGGTGCGACGCGACTGCGAAGAAGGCCTTGGCTTCGTGGTGTTGAAGTCGATCATTGCCGAAGATGCTGACGGTGTTCAGTCGATGAGTGAGTGGGCGATCGAAGAAACCAGAATGGTCGTCGAGCGAATTGTAGGACAAGACCACACCCACGGTTGGACCGTGTCATGGAAGGGACGAGGCTGGTACGACACCTTTGACAGTTATCTCGAATTTTTCGACGAGGCGTTATCGGTCGCCACGCCCGCTTCGGTGTTGGTAGCTCCTTCCTGCAAGTATCACTTGCCGCGCGCCGGTGAAGGGGAATGGAAGATCGGTGAATACGATTACACGACACGACGTTTGATGGATGTTTGGCAACGGCATTACCCAAGCGCTGCGATGCCGATTGAGAAGGACTTCAGTCCCACACTTGCGGGTTCGGACCGTGCGGCGCAAGCGGAAATCATCATTCAGTGGCTTGTCCGGGTCACCAGTTTGATTCGTAAAGCAGCGTTTCCGGCGGCGATCAAAATCGGTCTGAAACTCTTCAACGCAATCCTTGATGATGCCTTTCAACTGGAGATGTTGCGCGCCATAAATGAGAAGTGTTTAGGTGATGATGTGCCTGATTTTCTTGTCTACGCCAATCGATTGTTCGACTCTCATCGCGAATTCGACGGTGTACGCGGAATTGCCTACGGCGGTCCGGATCTCAGCGCGCGTAATCTGGCGGTGCTCAGAGACATGCGCTTGCTTGAACACCAGGGAGTGATCCCCGTTTGCAGACTGCCGATTAGCGCGACAGGCAACATCGTCTCCGGACGTATCGCGGCTGAGTATCTGTTGCGCGGTGCAAGCAGCTTTCAAGTGCACACCTACTTTCAGTTGCCGAGCGGCGAATACACCATGAAAACGAGAGGGAAAACAGCACGCGCACTACTTGAGCTCTGTTTTCACCCGGAGGAGGGGTTACTGGCTTGGCTACTCCACTTGCGCAACCTGTTTGACTGGCCTGTCGATTGGAACATCAAGCAGATGGCGGAGTTTTGCGCGGAGCCGACAAACAATGTGTGGGCAGAGCACGCTTCAGCGTTGACGTAATTCGATGCAGGATTCAGCGGCAGTAGAAATACGTTTGCTGCGCGAGTCGGATATCGCTGCGGCAATGGACCTAAAGCGGTTCGCGGGGTGGAACCAGACGGAGCGTGATTGGCGGACGCTCCTTCAGCTCGAACCAGATGGCTGTTTTGCTGCCGTGCTCGATAACCGACTTGTGGCGACGACGACAACGACCACCTACGGAAGTGAGTTAGCCTGGATTGGCATGGTCCTAGTTCGACCTGAAAACCGGCGGACAGGCATCGCGAGCAGATTGCTAAAAACTGCGCTCACTTATTTGGACCACAAAGTTTCGCTCGTGAAGTTGGACGCGACTGCGGATGGTAAGCACGTGTATGAACGATTTGGATTTGAAATTGAATCCGTGGTCGAGCGGTGGAGCAGAAGAGGCGAGCGGCTCGTTAGCTTTCAGCGGCACCAGGAAAAGATCGATTCCGACACGCATCGTGAGATCTTGCAACTCGATCGTCGAGCGTTCGGTGCGGATCGTTCCGAACTATTGAACCAGTTGCTGACTAACTCCTGCGTTCGACCGGTGGTAGCCAGAACCGAAGCAGGTTCTGTTACGGGCTATGCACTGGCGCGGCCAGGTAGTGACGCTGCTTATGTTGGTCCGGTGGTGGCATCGCAAAGAAGTGGTGCTGCCGAGTTGCTTGATGGAATCCTTGAGCAATTAGACGCTAACCCCGTCTACGTTGACCTCAACGGGAATTGGGACGAGGGGCAGCAGTTGTTAAGCGAACTTGGCTTTGAAAAACAGCGCGACTTAATACGGATGAAACGCGGAGCGGGGAATCCGACGACTCCGCTCGTGTTTGCGATTGCTGGTCCGGAAATCGGGTGACGTTGAACTCACCTGAATTAATACCACAAGGAGAACGATGGAATCTAAAGCAGCGATTCAAGAAGGACTGGCCCAAAACTTTCGCGCGGACAATCTGAACGTGTATGTGTACGAGAGTAGGAAGCTAATGGGAAAAGCAGCAGCTTCTGTTATTGCGGCGGAGATCCGGCGCGCGACTCAAGAGCGCGGCAAGGCCTTGGTGATACTCGCCTCGGCGCCTTCGCAAAACGAGTTTCTCGCTGATTTGGCTGAAGCACCGGATATCGACTGGTCGCGAGTCGTAGCTTTCCACCTCGACGAGTATTTGGGAATGGACGAGAAAGCGCCGCAATCATTTCGCCGGTTCTTGATTGATCGTCTGGTGAACAAAGTGCCCTTCGGAGAGTTTCATGGTTTACGAGGTGACGCGCCTGATGCTGAGCAGGAAGTGAATCGTTACGCGGAACTGCTGCGAGACAACCCGCCTGATTTTGCTGTACTGGGAATCGGTGAGAATGGTCATCTCGCATTCATCGACCCGCCGTTTTGTGACTTCAACGATCCGCAGGCAGTAAAGATTGTCGAGCTTGATGAAGTCTGTAGAAACCAGCAGGTTAATGACGGCGCGTTTACGTCCCTCGATGACGTTCCGCGGAACGCGTTGTCCCTGACCGTACCAACATTAATGGCGCGGCCCAAACTATTCGCCATCGCACCGGGGCCGGCTAAACGGCAGGCCATCAAGAGCACTGTGGAAGGGCCAATCAGCACGCAGTGCCCAGCCTCGATCTTGCGGATGCACCCGGACGCCCATTTGTTTATCGATCGAGATTCAGCAGAGTTTCTGAATCGTTGACACGCTTTGTCAGCCTGCGGAGCAGGCGCAAGCATAAATGCTGGGCGAATCTCAGCCTGCGGAGCAGGCGCAAGCATAAAGCCTGGGGTGGAGCGAGGCTTTGCGAGCGAAACCCCAGGAACTAGAAGCAACGGAATTTTGAGCCCATGAAATGGGCGGCAGTCCGTGCGCTACAAACTTGTTGGCATTTTCGCCGCATTGTTCTGTCGCCCGCATTCGCGGGCTTGAAAATTTGTCGCGCTTAGATACCTGGGGTTTCGCTCGCAAAGCCTCGCTCCACCCCAGGCTTTATGCTTACG
>Ga0070706_100000052_pt1 | contig 139695 bp, 148 predicted proteins | sample KBSK5501metaG_FD_65476 | JGI IMG/M metagenome (GOLD analysis project Ga0070706, IMG submission 65476) | Corn, switchgrass and miscanthus rhizosphere microbial communities from Kellogg Biological Station, Michigan, USA - KBS K5-50-1 metaG | ecosystem: Host-associated > Plants > Roots >...
AGCAGGCCCCCCACCCGCAGCGCGCTGGGCGCGTAGGCCGCGTAGCGGCAGCCGGCCGAGAAGTCGGTGGCGGCCGCGCCCGTGCTGTCCCCCAGCCGGAAGTAGCGCAGGGGCTGGTCGGCGGCCACCGCACCGGCATAGCCGGCGGTCGGGGCCGCGGGGCAGGCGGCGGCAGCGCTGCCGGCCCGCCAGTGAGCGTTGACCTGTGCCGGGCTCAGGGCGGCGCCGTAGATGGCGGCCTCGTCCAGCGTGCCCGCGAAGGCTCCATCAGCCCCGTTGCCGACCGCCAGCGGCTGGGCGCCCACCGTCGTGGTGGCGAGCGGCGCGCCCAGGCCGCCCTGGCCGATCTGCTGCCCGTCCAGGAAGAAGGTGAGCTGGGTGCCGCCGTCGTAGGCCAGCGCGTAGTGATGCGGCTGCCCATCGTTGACCGGATAGGGCGTCCCGAAGATCATGTCGTCGCCCCAGCCCATGAACACCAGCTGGTTGCCGTTGCGGATGCTGAGCTGGAAGTACCGGGTGTTGGCGTTGGTCTGGCCGTAGCTGACCAGGGCCTGGCCGCCGCCGGCGGTCGTCTTCGCCCAGATCTCGACCGTGCGGGCGCCGCCGGAGGGGAGGAACCCGGCGTCGCGGCTGACCGCGGTCACGCCGGCGGTGGCGATGGCGGTATCGGCGCTCCCACTCAGCAGGCCCGGCGCGCCGTAGGTGATGCCCGCGGCCGCGTAGGTGCCGTTGTTGGCATTGCCTGACGAGTCGGCGGCGTTGCAGCAGCCGCTCTCGTTGAGCCGGTAGTAGACAAGCGGGAAGTCGGCCAGGACGGCGTTGGGGTAGGTCGTGGGCGACGCCTGGAGCGGAGCTTTCGGCGTCGTGGCGGGTGGCTTAGGGGCCGGCGAGGAAGAGGGCTTCGGAGTCGGGCTGGCTGGCGATGAGGGGCCGGGCGAGGGCGCCGGCGTGTTGGCCGGCGAAGGGGTGGCGACAGGTGAGGGCGCGGGCGTGGCGGACGGCGTTGTGGTGGGCGCGGCGGTCGGCGATGCGGTCGGCGACGCGGGTGCGGAAGGGCTGGGCGCCGCAGCGCTCGTGGTCGGTGAAGGGGACGGAGAGGTCGCCGCCCGCACCGGGATGGGCGCGATGGCGAGCGCCAGCGCCACCGCTGTGACGACCGCTACAAGGCCCTCCCCCCGCCGCATGACCCCCCTGCCTCAAAGGACTACCGGGCGCCGGCGACGGCATAGTGCCTGCGCGCGCTGCGGGTGTCAATAGAGTCGCTGGGCGATTCTCGGCTGTCCGCGCCAGCCACTGCACGACCGGGGCGGTCCAGGCCGGGAGCTGCTGAGCGGCCCAGTTTACCGGGGATCCCGGCATCTGCGTAACGGGTTCAGACGGCTTGCGTATGTTACGCTCGGCGAACGATTCGCCCGCTCGACATCCTGATCGCGGTGGCTACGATCGCGCTCCTGGCGACCTCATGCGGAGGCGCCACCGGCTCACAATCTGGCTCGAGCGGGGCGCCCAAAACGCCGGCTCCAGCGCCCACGCGCGACCCGTCTAAGGATGGGCTGCCCTTGATGGCCGAGATACACCTGGGGGCCAGCGCCCACACGTTCCAGGGCGGCGACGACCACGTCGGGCTTGTGATCGACAATCACGGCCGGGATATCCAGAACCTGGTCGTGGAGTCTCACCCCTGGTTCGCCGAGCGCGGACTGGGGATGGGCACCACACACTCCTGCGGCGACGTGGACGTGGCGTCCGGATCGGTCGACTGCGGCCCCGTGTACGCTGGCCAGACGGCCTCGGTGATCCTGCGCGCCTTCCCCGAACACATCGGGACTTTCCATTACGAGATGCATTTCGCCGATCGCGAGGGGGACGCTCTGCTCCCCATCACCGGGCCCGACGGCCAGCCGATCGTTCTGAGTTTCGATGAGGTGGTCGACCCGGTCACCAACCAGATTCCCGGCGGCAACAACCCGCCCCCATCACCCACGGCCGGCACGTGACGGCGGCGCCGGCGGTGGATGTCCGTTTTGTTGAGGGACCCGGACATCGGCTGTGCTTTGACTTCGTGAACACGGAGTGGGCCGATCACCTGGGATCCGGACGAATCAATGACGAGCTCGGCTCCGGCGAACGTCGTGAGCGCCTTCTGCGCCGGTGGGGCTACGAAGCGCTCGTCGGAGTCAAGGGGTTGAGGGCCGCGCGCGCCGGGCGGTCGGCTCTCCGCCAGATCCTCGAGGCGTGGGCCGCTAACCGGCCGCCGCCGCGACAGGCAGTGCGGGAGCTCGATCGAATCCTGCGCCGGGTGGAGGGCGGGATCGCAGTGGAGCCAGCGCGCGAATCGGTCACCATGCGGCTCCAGCCCGGGCGTATCGACTGGTCATGGCTGCTCACGTGCGCCGTCGCTAGCGCCGTGCAGCTCATGGATTCGGGCGAGCGACGGCGCCTCAAGGTGTGCGACAACCCCAGTTGCAGCTTCCTCTTCTATGACGAGAGCAACAACGCCACCAGGCGGTGGTGTGACCCGGTGGTGTGCGGCAGCTTGGTCCGCGTGCGCGCTCACCGCGCGCGCCAGCTGGCGCCTGATTAGCGGGCCGCTGGCCGCTACCCGGTCGCGAAGAAGAAGTGGCCGATCAGCCCGCCGGCCACCAGCGCCAGGGCCAGCGCGAAGAGCGGATAGCGGCGCGCCCACCCCGCCACCCAGGAGCCGATCGGCAGGCGGCGGGTCCAGGTCAGCGCGAAGTCGGCGCCGACCAGCATCAGGAGCGTGCCCAGGGCCACGCCCGCCACCGAGAGCACGGCTGCATTAGGAGCCGGTCTCAGCACTCGACCTCCTCGGCAACCACAACCAGCGTCCCAGCAGAAAGGTGACCGAGGCGGCGCCGAGGGTGGTCGGCCAGCCGGCGGCGTTGTAGGCGCAGCGCACATAGAGGGTGATCGGCCAGCGGCCGCTGGAGAGGGCCACCACCTCGAACACCAGCAGCGCCAGGATCTCGATCAAGAAGGCGAGCAGCAGGCCCTCGATGACGAGCACCTGGCGGCCTCGCTGCCGCTGCTCGGCCTCGGTGACGGCGGCGGGCATGGCGGCGGGCAGGTGCTGGGGATCAACCTGCTGCCAGCGCCCGCTCAGGTGCCCGGCGGCGAACGCCGCCAGGCAGCACAGGACGACGATCCACTGCGGCGGGTCGGCGGCCAGCGCGGGAGGGTTCGAGCAGGCCGGGCCCGGGTGCGTCGCGGTGTACGTGAAGGCGCTGCCCAGCGCGTAGACCAGGACTCCGCCGGCTGCCAGCAGGAATCCCAGGGAAGCCCAGCGGGCGATTTCCGGGCCCTTCGGGCTCACCGCCAGAAGTAGTGCCCGACCGCGATGCCCAGCAGAAGCATCAGCGGCGCCAGCCACTGCGCGACCGGGGCCGTCCAGGCCGGGAGCTCGATCCGCTCCGGCAGCACCAGGTAGGGCGCCCGGAGCCAGGCCGCCAATCCGACCGCCAGGTCCCAGGCGTCGATCAGCGCCAGGAAGCCCACGATGGAGATCGCGGGCAGGAAATAGGGAGCTTCGGTGCCCGGCCGGCCCGACTTCGCGACCACGATCGCGACCAGGATGCTGAGCGCCATCAGCCCAATTCCGACCCGGCCCACCGGCAGCCTGCGGAGTGCGGTCAGCCGGGGCTGGAGAGCTGCTGCCTCGGTCGCGTCCATGCCCGACCTAGCCGGTCGGCGTGGAGGTTCGGTTGGCCGCCCGCGAGCGCTCCCGGGCCGCGACCAGTACCGGCGGCGGCGTGCTGAGATAGGGGAGGACCCGGGAGCCGGCCCACACCAGCGGACGGATGGCAGCCGCGACCAGGGGGTTGACGCCCACTCCGTAAAGGGCGCGGTAGGGCTCCGGCATGATCGCGATGGCGGCGCGGATGGCGACCGGCCAGTGCGGCGGCGGATCGGGCGGGTGCTGCAGGATCCGGAGCCCCTCGCGTGCGGCCTCGGTCACCAGCAGCTCGCGGTCCATTCCCGCCAGGTAGCGCTGCAGCTCGAGCTCGCTGGCCGGCACCCGCTCGGCGGGTGTCTCGGCCAGCTCGGCCTGGCGCACCATCTCGGCCAGGTAGCGATCCGCGTCCGCGCGCGACAGAGGTGCCACGTACCGGCGGTAGGCGGCGATGAAGGAGTCGACCAGGCAGGCGTGGACCCAGACCAGGAGGTCGGGGTCGTCGGCGGCGTAGGGACGACCGGTGACGGCATCGATGCCGTGGATGTGCCGGTGCACCGCGCGCACCTTGCGGCCCGCCGCCTCCGCCTGGGACGTGTCCCCGAAGACCGTGACCGTGACGTAGTCGGCGGAGCGGTTGAACCGCCCCCAGACGTCGTTGCGGTAGTTGCTGTGGTTGGCCACGCCCGCCATCGCCAGCGGGTGCAGGGCCTGGATCATGAGCGCGCGCAGCCCGCCGACCAGCATCGCCGGATGGCGGTGCAGCCGCCAGGCGACGGTGCCGGGTCCGAAGAGGCCGATGTCGGTCACTCGACCCCACCTTACTTAGCATCTGACGCGTGGCTACGGATCACTCGGGCGAGACGCAGATCCTCCGCGACTCGGTCCGCCGCTTCGCCCGCCAAGAGGTGCTCCCCAGGCTCGACGAATGGGAGCGCGCGGGCGAGGTGCCGCGCGAGGTCCACCGCCGGGCGGCCGCGGCCGGCATCCTCGCCACCGGTTTCCCGGAGGCGGTGGGCGGCGGAGGTGGCGACCTCCTCACCGGCATGCTGGTGACCGAGGAGCTGATTCGCGCGGGTGCCTCCTCCGGCTTCTGCGCAGCGCTCTTCACGCACGGGATCGCGATCCCCCACATCCTGGCGGCCGGAGACCAGGCCCAGATCGAGCGCTGGGTCAGGCCTACGCTGGCGGGCGAAAAGATCGGCGCCCTGGCGGTCAGCGAGCCCGATGCGGGATCCGACGTCGCCCGCCTGTGCACGCGTGCAATCCGCCAGGGCGACCACTACCTGGTCAACGGCGCCAAGACCTTCATCACCTCCGGCTGCCGCGCCGACTTCGTGACCACCGCCGTGCGCACCGGCGGCGAGGGGTACGAGGGCGTCTCGCTGCTGGTCGTCGAGCCGGGAACGCCCGGTTTCAGCGTCAGCAAGAAGCTGGAGAAGATGGGCTGGTTGTGCTCGGACACGGCCGAGCTGGCCTTCGCCGACGCCCGGGTGCCGGTGGCCAACCTGGTCGGCGAGGAGGGCACCGGCTTCCGGCAGCTGATGCGCAACTTCCAGTCGGAGCGCATCGGGCTGGCGGTGCATGCCTACGCGATCGCCGGGCGCTGCCTGGACCTGGCCCTGGAATGGGCGGGGCGCCGGGAGACCTTCGGGCGCAAGCTGGCGCAGCGCCAGGTCATCCGCCACAAGCTGGCCGAGATGGCGCGCCGCGCTGACGTGGCGCGCGAGTACACCCTGGCCACGGCCCGCCGCCTCCAGGCCGGCGAGGACATGACGCTCCAGGTCTCGATGGCCAAGAACACAGCGGTCGAGGCCTGCGAGTTCGCCGCCTACCAGGCGCTGCAGATCTTCGGCGGCGCCGGGTACATGCGCGAGTCGGAGGTCGAGCGCCACTACCGTGACGCCCGCATCCTCGCCATCGGCGGGGGAACGACCGAGATCATGAACGAGGTGATCGCGGCCCGCCTGGGTATCTGACTCAGGCTTCTCCTAACCCCCGGCTGAACCGGCCACCCTCGTCACGCGCTCGCTCGAACCCTGGAGCGCGAGGGCCAGGGAGCCCAGCAGCTCCGCGCGTTCGACAAAGAGGGCGGGCACGACGTCGAGCTTCTCGGCCGCGGCCTGAACGGCATGGCGCCGTATCGACTCCCTCATGGGGTAAAGCAGGACCTCGCCGGTGCGGCTGAGCAGTCCGCCGACGATGACCCGTTCGGGGTTGACCAGGTTGCAGAGGCTCGCGATGGCGACGCCGATCTCGTGGCCGGCGTCGGAGATGGCCCGGTGGCAGCGGAGCTCGCCGGCGACCGCAAGCTTGACGATGCGGGCCAGGGTCGGCGCCTCTCCGGTCAGAGGTCCGACCAGCTGGATGATGGCCGGACCCGAGGCCACTGTCTCCAGGCAGCCGCGGTTCCCGCAGTAGCAGAGGGCGCCCGACTCATCGATGGTGGTATGTCCGATCTCGCCGGCGGTGCCGGTGGCGCCGCGCAGCAGTTTGCCGTCGATCACGAGGCCCGCCCCGATTCCGGTCGCGACCTTGATGTAGACGAAGTTCGAGCACTCGCGACCCGCGCCCCATGTGAGCTCGGCGAGGGCGCCCAGGTTGGCGTCGTTCTCGATCTCGACCGGCACGCCCAGGCGGTCGTGCATCTCGTCCACGATGCGAACCCCGATCCAGCCCGGCAGGATGGTGGCCGACCCGGCCGTGCCTCTGGCGCGATCGACGGGCCCGGGGATTCCAATGCCGGCGCAGATCACCGACTTCCGCTCCACCTGGGCCTCCGTCAGGACCTCGTCCACCATCCGGGCGGCGGCGTCGAGGGCCGCTCGAGCGTCATGGCTGACGTCGAGATCGCATCGCCGCTCCGCCAGCACGTTGTGGCCGATATCCGCGACGGCCACACTCACGTGGCTGTGCCCGAAGTCGATCCCGGCCGCCGCCAGCGAGGAATCCCGCAGCCTGAGCAGGACCGCCGGGCGCCCGCCGCGAGAATCGGGAACGCCCATCTCGACCTCGTGCAAGACGCCGGAATCTTTGAGCTCAGAGACGAGCGTGTGCACGGTCGTGCGCGAGAGGCCGGTCACCCGTGCTATGTCGGCCTGGCTGATCCGACCCCGCTCGCGCAGAACTCCTACGACGCGCTCGCGATTTCGGTCCCGGAGCCAGCGCAGCGTCCCCTCTCCTTTTTTCGCCACCCTCAACCGAAATCATGGCCGACCGCGGGGGTTTGTCAAGAGCTTGAACACGCTGTCCTGGTCGCACGAACGCACTCTTGACAAACGTTTGGACAAGAGACATGCTCTGCACCGGGCGGGGGCGTTCCCGCCGTGGGTTCTTGAGTAAGGCCTGTTCGTCGGCGCACTCTCGCCCCGGAACCCGCCGGGAAGAAGGCGACAGGTGACGCTGCCGTAGGAGATGACCTATGAGGTTCGCCAAACTTATCCCGACACTTGGGATGGTCGGGATCGTCGCGATGGCTTGTGGAGGCGGCACGTCGTCGAACTCGACCAGCGCCACCATTCCGTCGTCGCTCAGTGTTTCTTCGTTCGACGTCAGCTTCTCGGCCATGACCACGCTGAAGAGCTTGCACGGGGCCGGAAGCGGCCTGGTCGGGGTGATCATGCCCGACACCACCTCGTCCACACGGTGGGTCAACTCAGACACGCCGTACCTGACGAAAGCCTTCCAGATGGCCGGATACAGCGCGTCGGAGTTCAAGATCGACAATGCTCAGGGCAGTGACGCGACCGAGCTGGCGCTGGCCCAGGCGGACATCACGCAGGGCGCCAAGGTTCTGATCATGGCCCCGCTCGACAGCACCGTCGGTACCCAGATCCAGCAGGCCGCGGCCGCGAAGGGCGTCAAGCTCATCAGCTACGACCGAGCCACCTTCACGGGTACTAACACCTACTACGTCAGCTTCGACAACGTGCAGGTCGGCAAGCTCATCGGACAGGGCTTCAAGGACTGCCTCACCGCCTGGAGCGTGCCCAGCCCGAAGGTCTTCACGCTGAACGGCGGCGAGGACACCGACCCTAACGCGATCGACTTCGCCAAGGGCTACAACTCCGTGGTCTGGGGCGACAGCGTGCCTCAGGAGACGGTTGGAAAGACCGCCAACGGCGCCACCCTGGTCGGCGACCAGATCGCACCGGCTTGGGACAACTCCAAGGGCCAGACCATCTTCCAGCAGCAGTACACCGCGCACCCGGAGATCAACGCCACCATCGAGGCGAACGACGGCCTCGCCAACGCTGTCGTCACGGTTCTCAAGCAGAAGGGCGTTGCCGCCAACAAGATCCCGACCGTCGGCCAGGACGCCACCCTCCAGGGCATCGAAAACGTCCTTCAGGGCTACCAGTGCGGCTCGGTCTACAAGGCCGTCTACCTGGAGGCCCAGGACGCGGTCGCGTTGGCAACCATCCTCCGCGCGGGCCTCACCCCGCCGACTGCGCTTGTCAACAGCACCACGTCGCCAGCATCGGGCAAGCCGGGCAACACGCAGCCGGCGTCGCTCCTGGTTCCGCTTTGGGTGGACAAGACCAAGGTCGCCTCGACGGTGGTCAAGGACGGCTTCGTCGACAAGGCCGCGCTCTGCCAGGCGGTCACCGCCGCCGTTTGCACCGCCAACGGCATCAGCTAGCGGTAGTAGGTCAGTGATGGATGCCGCCGCCCGGCGCGGCGGCATCCCCTTTTCCCCGGCACAATTGACGCTGTGGCGCAGGTGACCCCGGACTCTGCCTCGGCGACCGAGCCCCTGCTCAAGGTGCGAGGCCTCGAAAAGCACTTCGGTGCCGTCCAGGCTCTTTACGCTGTCGACCTCGACATTCCGGCCGGCAACGTGACCGCACTCTGCGGAGACAACGGGGCCGGCAAGTCCGTGCTCACCAAGTGCATCTCGGGCGTGTATCAGCTGGACCATGGCCAGGTCTTCTGGGAAGGTATGCCGGTCCACGTGCGCAGCACGCGCGATGCGAGCCGGCTCGGAATTGAGACGGTCTACCAGGACCTCGCACTGTGCGACAACCTCGACATCGTCCAGAACATGTTTCTCGGCCGCGAGCGCCTGCGCCGCCGGCTGCTCGACGAGGACGATATGGAGCGCCAAGCCGCGACGACCCTCTCCAGCCTGCGCGTCACCTCCGTGAGGTCCATTCGCCAGCCGGTAGCGTCCCTGTCCGGAGGGCAGCGCCAGTCGGTGGCGGTCGCCAAGGCCGTGATGTGGAACTCCAAGCTCGTGATCATGGACGAGCCCACGGCCGCGCTCGGCGTGAATCAGACCAGGCAGGTGCTGGACCTCGTGAAGCGCCTCCGTGACCGCGGCCTGGCGGTGATGGTCATCTCGCACAACCTCAACGACGTATTCGAGGTCGCCGATCGCATCGCCGTCCTTCACCTCGGGCGGATGGTGATCCAGGACAAGGCGTCGGTGTTCGATCGGCAGAGCCTCGTGGAGTACATGACCACGGGCAGCCTGAGCCGCACGGCGCACCACGGCGCACCCGCAGAGAGGAGCTGAGTGGCACGCATCGAGGCAGCCGAGCTCCCGCCCGACCCGACCGCGGCGGTCGAAGCCGCGGAGGTCGAGCTTCCGCCGGAGCTCGTCGCCCAGACGTTCGGTCAATACGCGCGGGCGTACCTGGCCCGCATCCGGAACGGTCAAAGCGGCGTTTTGCCGGTCGTCGTCGGCCTGATCGCGATCATGGTGGTTTTCGAGGTGATCAGTCCGAACCATGTATTCTTGTCGGCCGGCAACCTGGTCAACCTCTTCCAGCAGAGCGCCGTGTTCATGGTGCTTGCGATGGCGGAGACGTTCGCCCTTCTGCTGGGCGAGATCGACCTGTCAGTCGGCTTCGTCGGGGCGTGTGGCGGGGTCATCGCCGTCCAGCTCGTCCAGCCGGCGACCACCAACTGGCCCTGGTGGGCGGCGATCCTGGCCGGGCTGGCCTTCTGCGCGGCCGTCGGAGCCGTTCAGGGCACGATCATCAGTCGACTCGGCATACCTTCGTTCATCGTCACGCTGGCCGGTTTCCTGATCTTCAACGGCGTGATGCTGATTCTTCTCCTGCTGGGTCCCTTCTCGGGCTATCCCAGTCTCAACTCTCAGAGCCCCAACGCTCAGGTGCTGTTCAACCTCATGGCGGGGACCATCGATCCGACGGTGAGCTGGATCGCGATGGCGGTCATCGTGTTGGGACTCGGGGCGATCCTTTGGTTTGGGGATCAGCGCCGCCGGCGGAGTGGGCTGGTCGCCCCGCCGGTCAGCCTCACGGTGCTCAAGATCGCGGTGATCGCAGCCGCCGGAATCGTGGTCGTGGCCATCTCCGATATCAACCGCGCCAACTTTGGGACGCTGGCCGGCGTGCCGTGGGTGGTCGCGATCGTGCTCGCCGTCCTGGGCGCCTGGACCATCCTCCTCGAGAGGACGCAGTATGGCCGCTACGTTTACGCGATCGGCGGCAACGCCGAAGCCGCGCGCCGTGCGGGTATCAACGTGGCCTGGATACGCACGGTCTCCTTCGCGCTCTGCTCGATGACGGCCGGCATCGGCATGATCCTCTACGCGTCCTATATAGGTGGCATGTCCAACAACGTCCAGGGCGGTCAGTACGTCCTTTTTGCCGTCGCCGCCGCCGTCATTGGAGGCACCAGCCTGTTCGGCGGCCGCGGCAAGGTCATCCACGGGGTCCTCGGCGGCCTCGTGATCGGGGGTATCTACAACGGCATGTACCTCCTGGGCTTGGACGTGCAGAGGATCTTCATCGTCACCGGACTGGTCCTGCTGGCGGCGGTGTCGATCGACGCCGTGTCCCGCCGGGCCGCCTCCTCGGGGAGTGCCGCCCGGGTCTGAGGCCGACCTCCTGAGTTAGGGCATTCTCCGGGGATCGCGGCCCAGGCGGTGTACGTGTGAACGGCGTTATCCGGGGAATGCGGCTATCACGGGGCCGCCCGGGCCGCCTCCTCGGGGAGCGCCGCCCGGGTCTGACGCCGACCTCCTGAGTTAGCGCATTCTCCGGGGATCGCGGCCCAGGCGGTGTACGTGTGAACGCGTTACCCGGGGAATGCGGCTATCACGGGGCCGCCCGGGCCGCCTCCTCGGAGAGCGCCGCCCGGGTCTGACGCCCAACTCCTGAGTTAGCGCATTCTCCGGGGATCGCGGCCCGGGCGGCGCACGTGTGAACGCGTTACCCGGGGAATGCGGCTATCACGGCGCCCGGTCTCTAGGCCTTGTTGGCCTTCAGGTCCCAGCTCTCCGTCACCGGAGCGCCCAGCGCGCCGTCGGCGTTCTGCGGCGTGAAGGTGAAGGTGATCTTGGTGAAGTTGAGGGCGACCGAGTCCTGCGGGACGCCGTCGCTCGCCTGCTGGCTGCCGGCTTCGTTGTAGGAGCTGATCAGCACCGTCTCCATCTTGATCATCAGGAAGTCCTGGCCGCTCTTCTCGACGTCCCCGGCCTTGCGGCAGGTGAGCGTGGCGGTCTTGATGTGCTGCCCGCTGGCGCAGGCGAACATCAGCTTGGGCGAGGCCTTGCTGGTGGGTGCGGTGAAATGGAAGTCCTCGAACGACGCCCGGCCGGCACTCCGGCCACTCGTCGCACCCACGCTCACGGTGTTGTGGACGCCCCAGCTGAAGGACTCGAGCTGGATCTCGCCCTTGTGCTTGAGGTCCTGCGACTCCCCCTCGATCCCGTCCATCTTCAGAAAGTAATCAACGGCTGCCATCCCTTCCCTCCGCAAGCCTGATCTCGAATGTGAACATCGCGGTCCCCTCGCCTCCGGTCTCCACGGGGTCCTGGCGAGCCAGGTAGCTGCCGGTGGCCCCCTGGTAGCGGCCGCTCCCGCCCACGACCGTGAAGAGGCCCGACTCGCCGGGCGCGGCGGCGCCGATCCCAACCAGGGTCCCCTCGGGGAGCGTGAAATTGTGGATCTCCATCACCGCGCCCTGGCTGAGCGGCGTGTGGAGGAGCATCGAGGTGGCGTGGAACTCGCCGCCCGTCGCCAGTAGCCCTGACACGGAAACCCGGTCACCCGCCTTGGGTGGCCGGCCCCTCGCCAGGTCCGCGCCCTGCAGGTGCCAGTCGGTCCCCTGCAGGACCATCCGGGTAACACCCAGGGCGCCCGCGGAGTTGACCGCGACCCCGCCGTCGCGCACGCGCTCGGCGATCGAAACCAGCCCCAGCGAGCCTGCCAGGCTCCCCAGTAAGAGCGCTCCGCGACCCATGACCGAACGCCTGGTGGCGCGGCTGTCGTCAGCCATCGACATACCTCCTCTCCCACGCCCGTGAAGCGGGCTGAGTGGATTGTAGGGCCCCCGAAGCCGGTTGCGAAATGCCATTCTTTCGCTCTCCATGAGTGCCACCCGGCTGGGCCGTTCCGTGCCCCAGACGCCCGATCAGCAAACGGCGCGCGCGCTACGCGAGGCCCTGGCCGCGGCCGCTTACGACCTCGAGCACGTCCGGGCCGCGCTGCACGCCGGCGGCGAGGTCGCGTCGAGCACCACCGACCTGCCCGTGCACCTCCGCCGGCTGCCCGAGGGCACGCCACTGGCCACGCTGATCCGTCTCTTCCTGCTCGGCCGCGGCGTCACCGCCGCCAACGCCGAAAAGGCGATCGCGCCGCTGCCCCTGGCCACGCTGGAGGCGCTGGGCCTGCTCCGCGAAGCCGGTGGCGAGGTCACCGCGTCGGTGCGGATCGTCCCCCACGGCCGGCTGGTCGTGGCCTGCGACCGCAACCCCGAGCTGGATGGCGGCGACCCCCAACCCGACTACGTCACGGGCCTCAACGCGCCCGCCGTCCTGCTCGCCAGCCTCACCGTGCGGCGGCCGGTGGCCAGCGCGCTGGACGTGGGCACCGGCAACGGCATCCAGGCCCTGCTGGCCGCGCATCACAGCGAGCGGGTGACCGCGGTCGACATCAACCCCCGGGCGGTCGCCTTCGCCCGCTTCAACGCCGCGCTCAACGGCTACGGCAACATCGAGTGCACGCTCGGCGATCTCTTCGAGCCGGTGCGCGGCCGCCGCTTCGACCTCATCACCTGCAACCCGCCCTACGTGATCTCACCCGAGTCCGAGTACGTCTACCGCGACAGCGGCGAGCCCGGGGACAGCCTCTGCCGGCGGATCTCCGGCCTCCTCCCCGAGCACCTGGCGGAGGGGGGATTCGGGCAGCTCCTGATCAGCTGGGTGCGCCCTCTCGAGGGCGACTGGTCGGAGCCGGTGCGGCCGTGGTTCGAAGGCCGCGGCTGCGACGCCTGGCTGCTCCACTACCGGACCGAGGACCCCCTGACCCATGCCGCCAAGTGGCTCCGGCCGAACAGCCTGGACGGCCTGGCCGGATATCCGCAGGGGATCGACCGCTGGCTCGAGCACTACCGCCGCCACCGCATCGAGGCGATCGGGTTCGGTGCGCTCATGCTCCGGCGCCGGGAGGGGGCTCCGAACTGGACCCGCTGCGACGACCTGCGGGCGGGCGACAGCTCGGCCTCGGCGCAGGTCCTGCGCGTGTTCGCCGCGCAGGACTTCCTGGCCGCCGACCACGACGACGAGGCCGTCCTCGATGCTCGCCTTGCCCTGGTGCCGGAGCACCGCCTCGACCAGTCGCTGCAGGCCCTGGACGGCGCCTGGGAGCTCCGGTCGAGCACGCTCACGCTGACCGAGGGCATCACCTTCTCGGGGACGCTCGATGTGGGCAGCGCGGAGCTGCTGCGCCACCTCGACGGGCGGCGCACGCTGCGCGAGGTGCTGCGCGCGGCCGGTGCGCAGGCGCCCCACGCGGTGCCCATGATCCGGCGCCTGCTGGAGCTCGGCTTCCTGGAGCTGCGCGAGAATTAGGCGGTAGTGGCCAAGGCCCCACCCGCCGACCCCGACCTGCGCCAGCTGCTCGACGAGGAAGGCCACCTGGTGGCCGGCGCCCGCCAGCCGATGACCGACGCGCAGCTGGTCGAAGGGCTGCGCTGGATGCTGCTCAGCCGGCACTTCGACGCCCGCGCGACGGCGCTCCAGCGCCAGGGCAAGATCGGCACCTTCAGCCCCGTCAAGGGCCAGGAGGCCAGCGTGGTGGGGAGCGCGATGGCGCTCGACCCCCAGACCGACTGGGTGGTGCCCTCCTATCGCGAGCTGCCCGCGCTGCTGCGCCAGGGCTACCCGCTCGACCGCATGGTCGCCGTTCTCATGGGCAAGGTGATGCACGGCCGCATCCCGGACGACGTCAACGTGATCCCCAACCAGGTCGCGCTGGCGGCCCAGCTCCCGCACGCCGTGGGCCTGGCCTGGGGCTTCCGGCTCCAGAAGAAGAAGGCCATCGTGATGGCCTACCTCGGAGAGGGAGCCTCCAGCGAGGGCGACTTCCACGAGGCCTGCAACCTGGCCGGCGTGGTCCGGGCGCCGATCGTGTTCGTGCTCCAGAACAACCAGTGGGCGATCTCGACCAGCCGCAGCGCGCAGTCGGCCGTCCACCGCTTCAGCGACCGCGCGCTCGGCTACGGCTTTCCGGGCGTCACCGTCGACGGCAACGACCTGCTGGCGGTCCACGAGGCGGCGGTGGCCGCCGTCGACCGCGCGCGCCGCGGGGAGGGTCCTTCCCTGATCGAGACCGTGACCTACCGCCTCTCCTTCCACAACACCACCGACAACCCGCGGCGCTACCTGCCCAAGGGCTGGCTCGAGGAGGCCGAGCGCAAGGACCCGATCCCGCGCGTCGAGGCCTATCTGACCGGCAAGGGCCTCTGGTCCGCCGGCGCCCGGAGCGCGCTGGACGGCGAGATCCTGGAGCAGATCGACGCCGCCGTGGCCGAAGCGCTGGCGGCGCCTTCGGCCCGCCCCGCCGATGTCTTCGAGAACGTCTACGCGGAGCTGCCGCCGCGCGTGCGCCGGCAGCGCGAGGAGCTGCTGGGTGGCTGAGCTCAACATCATCGAGGCGATCCGGGACACGCTGGCGAGCGAGATGGAGCGTGACGAGCGCGTCATGGTCCTGGGGCTGGACGTAGGCCGGCTGGGCGGTGTCTTTCGCGCCACCGAGGGCCTGCTCGACCGCTTCGGAAGCGACCGCGTCGTCAACACCCCGCTGGCCGAGGCCTCGATCGTGGGCTCGGCCCTGGGACTGGCGCTGTCGGGCATGATCCCGGTGGCCGAGATCCAGTTCCTGGGCTTCACCCACCAGGCCATGCACCAGATGGGCCAGCAGCTGGGGCGCTACCGGTTCCGCTCGCGCGGCCGCTTCCCGGTCCAGGTCACGGTCCGGGCGCCCATGGGCGGCGGGGTGAAGACGCCCGAGTTCCACCCCGACGCCATCGAGGCCCAGTTCGTGCAGACGCCGGGCCTGAAGATCGTCTGCCCCTCGACTCCGGCCGACGCCGCCGGCATGCTGCGCACCGCCATCCGCGACCCCGATCCGGTGCTCTTCCTGGAGCCCGAGCGCATGTACCGGCTCGGGCGCCAGGAGGTGCCCGAAGGCGAGCACCTGACGCCCTTCGGGAAAGTGCGGATCGCGCGCGAGGGCAAGCACTGCACGCTGGTCGCCTGGAGCGCCGCGGTCGAGCTCTGCACGCGGGCCTGTGACGCGCTCGCCGCCGAGGGCATCGAGTGCACCCTGGTCGACCTGCGGTCGCTGGTGCCGCTGGACATCGAGGGCCTGGTCGCGTCGGTGGTCAGGACCGGACGCTGCGTGGTCGTGCACGAGGCTCCGGTGTCGGCGGGCTTCGGCGCCGAGGTGGTGGCAACCCTGGTCGAGGAGGCGTTCTACGACCTCGACGCCCCCATCGCCCGGGTCGGCGCCTGGGACACGCCCTTTCCGCCCGGCTCGCTCGAGGGCTGGTACCTGCCCTCCGTGGACCGCGTGGTCAAGGCGGTCCGGAAGACGGTCGCCGCCTGAGCCCCAAGCCCCGTTTCGCGGTCGGGGTCGATGGCTGGTCGCGGGGCTGGGTGGCGCTGGTCCTGCGCGACGGGCACTATGAGTCGGCCGCGGTCTTCGACCACATCAGCGGCGTGCTCGACGCCTATGGGCACGCCGCCGGCATCGGAGTCGACATCCCGATCGGCCTGCCCGACGCCGGCCACCGGGCCTGCGACCTGGCCGCGCGCATCTTCGTGGGCGCGCGCCGCTCCAGCGTGTTCCTGACTCCGACCCGGTCGGTGCTCAGGCAGCCCTTCACCTCCGGCCTCGGCGTCACCGCCCAGGCCTATGCGCTGCGCGAGCGCATCCTGGAGGTCGATGCTGTCGCCGGCACCGCCCGCCGGCTGTTCGAGGTCCACCCTGAGGTGTCCTTCGCGGCCATGGGCCGGGCGCCGCTGCGGGATTACAAGAAGTCGTGGTCGGGCATGTGGCACCGGCTGGACTTGCTCAAGGCCGAGGGTATCGAGCTGCCCGCGAACCCGGGACCGGCGGGCCGGGCGGGGTCGGACGACTTCATCGACGCCGCCGCCGCGGCCTGGACAGCGGCGCGCTACGCGCGGGGCGAGGCCCGGTGCCTGCCCGAGGGCGCGACCGGCGACGAGCCGGTCATCTGGTACTGATCCCCACCCCAACCCTCCCCTGGGGGGAGGGGCTCTGCTGGCATTGCGGGCACCAGTAGGTGAGCCGAGCCTGCTCGCCCTGCGCGCGAACCTTGACCAGAGTGCCGCAGCGCAGACACGGGCGGCCGCCACGGCCGTGGACCAGCGACCGCCGGTGCGGCCCTCGCAGATGGGCGCGCATCTCGGTGTGAGCCCAGGCGAAGAGCGCCCGCAGCTGCGCGTCGGTCAATGACGCGCTGCCGAGCCAGGGGTTGACCCGCTCCATCCACAGCGCCTCGATTCGCCAGATGTTGCCGATGCCCGCGCTGACCCTCTGGTCGAGCAGGACCTCGCCCACCGGCACGTCGCCCAGCGAGCGCGCCCGCCGCACGACACGCTCCAGGTCGAGGTCTTCGGCGAGGATGTCCGGCCCGAGATGAGAGGTGTAGTCGTCGTGGCGGGTGAGCTCGACCACGGGCGCGTTGAAGAGCACGGCCACGCTGCCGTCGACCTCCAGGACAGCTTTCGCGAGGCGCTCCGGCTTGCGCCACGGCTCGCCCGGGAGGTAGACGTGCCAGCCGCCCGTCATGCGCATGTGCGTATGCAGTGAGAGGCCGCTGTCGAAGCGCACCAGCAGGTGCTTGCCGATCGCATCGACTGCGGTCACGGTGCTGCCCGCCAGCCGCGCCAGCGCAGCGGGTCTCGCTGCCACCACCCGGCGCCCGACCAGCCGCGGGCGCAGCGCCGCGGCCGTCCGCCAGATGGTGTCCCCTTCAGGCACTGCGGGGGGCCTTGGGCCAGAAGACCATGCCCCGGGGCGAGCTCCCAAAGCCGGCCTCACGGAGCAGCGGCGCCAGGGCGGAACCGTGGACGTCGATGCCGTCCACCCGCTGCAGCTCGACCTTGATCTTCTTCAGCGCCCCGACCAGCGCCACCACGTGGCCGACGTCGACCTGGCCGAAGGTGAGCAGCGAGCGGCCGCCCCGCTCCAGGTAGAGCTTGAGCTCGCCGTCCTCGACCACCACGTAGGCGCCGGCCGCGCGGGCGGGGCGGCCCGGGGTCGGCGGCCAGCTCAGCAGCGTTCCGTAGGGGTTGGCCGGGTCGGTGGCCGCCAGGGCCAGGATCCGGCCAACCGGCTCGCGGGCGCCGCGCAGGCGGTCGACCGCGCCCGGCAGCGCGAATTGGGAGCCGCCCAGGCCCTGCACGAAGTAGCCGCGGCGGATTTTGCCCGCCTCCTCCATCGCGCGCAGGACCGGGTACAGCGCCGCAAAGCCGCCCGCCCAGCCCTCGCCCGTCACCGCCTCCCGCGTCAGCACCCCATGGCGCTGGAGCAGGACGCCGGCCTCGGAGTGCAGGCGCTCGGTGGCGGACACAGACTCGCCGAGCAGATCGGCCACCAGCGACCAGCGGCCTGCGCCGCGGGGATGGGTGAGCCGGGGGAGGCGTGGCCGCCGGCCGGGGCCCTGGCGGCGGGGCGGCGGCCCCAGCGTGCGCAGGGGGCTGAAGACGTCGTTGGTCACCTCGCCCGCCCAGACCAGGTCCCAGAGGGCGTCCAGCACCGCTTCCTCGTCCCCGCCGCCGGCCGCGCTGTAGAGGTCGCGGAAGAAGGCCGCGCCGCGGCCACCCAGGCGCTCACGCAGCCGGACGTGGATCGGTTCCCGGGGCGGCTCGTCGGGCAGCGTCAGCAGGCGTGGTGCATCACCGCGCAGGTACAGCGCGACCCGGCCGTCGCCGGTGCCCAGGGGGCCGCGCCCCGCCCACACCACCTCGCCCATCGAGATCAGCTCGTCGAGCTGGTTGGGCATGTAGTCGTGGACCCGCGCCGCCAGCACGTCGCGCTCGATCACGGATGCCGGCAGGGCCAGGCCCTGCAGCGTGAAGATCACCTCCAGCAGCCGGTCGAGGCCGCGCGCCTCGGCGCCGACGCCGTGCCACTGGGGCAGGAAACGGGCCAGCACCACCGGCTCGACGGGCTCGGTCTCGCGGCGCAGGGCGGCCAGCGAGCGGCGGCGGATCGTGCGCAGCACGTCCGGGTGGCAGAACTCGCGCGAGAACCCCACCGGATCTCGCGATCCGGCGGGGACCCCTGTGCTGTGGGGGAGGACCCCCCGGCCCCCCACCGGGTGGAAGTCACCCGAGAGCAGCTCGCCGCGCGCCACCAGGCGCTGCAGCGCCGATTCGAGCTCGGCCAGCGGCAGCTTCCAGCGCCGAGCCGGGTCCGTGGCCACGAAGGGCACGTGCGTGCGCGCGTAGCGGCGCAGCAGCGACTCCAGGGCCTGCTCGACGGGCTCCAGCAGGGACAGCGGCAGCCCGGGCGGGATGGCGACGGCCAGCGCGTCGCGGTAGCGGCCCGCGTCCTCGGCCGCGAAGAAGCGCCACTCGCCGCCGACCCTGGCCCGCACCGCGCGCCGCTGCCGCGCCAGCTCGTCCAGCCATTCGGCGGAGACGCCGCGGGCGGCGGCCTCCTCGGCCGCCAGGTCGCCCAGCCGCGCCAGCAGGTCGTGCGCCTCGTCCGCGTCACGCGGGAAGCGCTCCGGCAGGAGTCCCTGCAGCTCGAGCTCGGTGTGCTCGATGGCCTCCGGGTCCAGCAGCTCGCGCAGCTCCTCGGCACCCAGCAGCTCGGCCAGCAGCTCGCGGTCGAGGGTCAGCGCCTGGGCCCGGCGCTCGGCGAGGGGCGCATCGCCCTCGTAGAGGAAGGCGCCCACGTAGTCGAAGAGCAGCGAGCCCGCGAAGGGGCTGGCGCGGTCGGTGTCGGCCTGGACCACGCGCACCTCGCGCGCGCGCACGCGCGCCAGCAGTTCCTGCAGGCCCTCGAGGTCGAACTCGTCCGACAGGCACTCGCGGAAGGTCTCGGCCAGGATCGGGAAGTCCGGGAACCGCCCGGCCACCTGGAGCAGCGAGGCCGACCGCTGCCGCTGCTGCCACAGCGGGGTGCGCTGGCCCGGCCGCCGGCGCGGCAGCAGCAGCGCCCGGGCCGCGCTCTCCCGGAAATGGGAGGCGAACATGGCGGACCCCGGCAGCTGCGCCGTGACCAGCTCCCGCACCTCCTCGGGGTCCAGCATCAGCTCTTCCAGCGCCACCGGCTCGTCGGCGTCCGGGAAGCGCAGCGCCAGGCCGTCATCCGTGTACAGCGACTGCACCTCCAGGCCCAGCTTCTCGGACAGCCGCCACTGCAGCGCCAGCGCCCAGGGCGCGTGGACGCGGCCGCCGTAGGGCGTCAGGATGCACACCCGCCAGTCGCCGATCTCGTCCCGGAAGCGCTCGACCACGATCGTCCGGTCGTCGGGCAGCGCGCCGGTGGCGGCCAGCTGGTCGCGCAGGTAGGCGAGCAGGTTGCCGGCCGCGCGCTCATCGAAGCCGGCGTGCTCCAGCAGCCGAGCCGTCGCGACCTCGGGGGTGGCCGCCGCCAGCTCCCGGGTGACCCGGCCCAGCCGCCGCCCCACCTCGACCGGCCGGGCCAGCGCGTCCGCCTTCCAGAAGGCGATCTTGCCGGGCTCGCCGGGAGCCGGGACCACCAGCACCTGGTTGGGCGTGATGTCGGCGATCCGCCAGGTGCTGGCGCCCAGCACGAAGGTCTCACCCGGCCGCGACTCGAAGACCATCTCCTCGTCCAGCTCGCCCACCCGGCGGCCGTCCTCCAGGAGGTTCACGGTGTACAGCCCCCGGTCGGGGATGGTGCCGGCGTTGGTCACCGCCAGGCGCTGGGCGCCGGCGCGGCCGCGGATGGTCCCGTTCACACGGTCCCAGACGATGCGCGGGCGCAGCTCGGCGAAGTCATCGCTGGGGTAGCGGCCGGCCAGCATGTCGAGCACGGCCTCGAAGGCACGGTCGCCCAGCGACTCGAAGCTGTAGGTGCGGCGCACCAGCGCTTTCAGGTCGTCCGTCGTCCACTCGTCGAGCGCGCTCATGGCGACGATGTGCTGGGCGAGGACGTCGATCGGGTTCTTGAGCACCCGGGTGGCCTCGATGTCGCCGGCCAGCATCCCCTCCACCACCGCCGCGGTCTCCAGGAGATCGCCCCGGTACTTGGGGAAGATGGTGCCGCGCGAGATCTCGTGGATGGAGTGGCCCGAGCGGCCGATGCGCTGCATCCCGGCGGCCACGCTGGGCGGCGCCTCGACCTGGATCACGAGGTCGACCGCGCCCATGTCGATGCCCAGCTCGAGGCTGCTGGTGGCCACGATGCCCCGCAGGCGCCCGGCCTTGAGCGCGTCCTCGATCTCCATCCGCTGCTCGCGCGCGATCGACCCGTGATGGGCCTTGACCAGGTCCGCCTCGGCCAGCTCGTTGAGGCGGGTGGCCAGGCGCTCGGCCAGGCGCCGGGAGTTGACGAAGACGATGGTGCTGCGGTGGCGCTGGATCAGCTCCAGGAGCCGGGGGTGGATGGCGGGCCAGATCGACTTGCGCTGGACGATCTCATCAGCGCCTGCCTGGACGGCGCTCTTCTCCAGGTCGGCCATGTCCTCGACGGGAACCTCGACCGTGATCTCGAGTGTCTTGCGGCGGCCCACATCGACGATCTCGACCTCGCGCGTGGGACCGCCGAGAAACCTGCCCACCTCCTCGAGGGGGCGCTGGGTGGCGCTCAGACCGATCCGCTGGGGGTCCTTCTGGGTGATCGCGGCCAGGCGCTCCAGGCTGAGCGCCAGGTGCGCGCCGCGCTTGCTGGAGGCGACCGAGTGGATCTCGTCCACGATCACGGTCTCGACCCCGGTCAGGATCCGGCGGGCCGCGCTGGTGAGGAGCAGGAAGAGCGACTCCGGAGTGGTGATCAGGATGTCGGGCGGCGTGCGCTCGATCTGGCGCCGCTCCCGGCTGGAGGTGTCGCCGGAACGGATGGCGACCGCGATCTCGGGCGGCTCCAGGCCCATGCGCGCCGCCTGCTGGCGGATGCCGTGCAGGGGGGCGCGCAGGTTGCGCTCGACGTCGACCGCCAGCGCCTTGAGGGGCGACACGTAGAGGACCCGCACCTTGCCCTCACCCCCACCTCCAGCCAGCCGATCCAGCGCATAGAAGAAGGCGGCCAGCGTCTTGCCGCTCCCGGTGGGGGCGGTCATCAGCGTGTGGCGGCCGGCGGCGACCGCGCGCCAGCCCTTCTCCTGGACCTCGGTCGGCGCCTCGAACGCGCCCTCGAACCAGGCGCGGGCGGCGGGGCTGAAGATCTCCAGCGCGCTAGACATCGAGTGCTAGTGTGCCAGCCATGATCTCGACCGAGACCGTCCTCTATTCGGTTGCCGAAGGCGTGGCCACCATCACCCTCAACCGTCCCGACCGCCTCAACGCCTGGACCCGCGAGATGGGCGAGGGCTGGTCCTCAGCGCTGGAGCGCGCGGCCGGGGACCCGGAGGTGCGCGCGCTGGTGGTGACCGGCGCCGGCAAGGGCTTCTGCGCGGGCGCCGACATGTCGCTGCTGGAGTCGATCGGCGGCGGCGCCGCGGTGGTGGGCGAGGAGCGGCGGGTGCTGCCGACCGAGGCGATCGAGGTGCCCAAGCCGGTGATCGCGGCCGTCAACGGCGCCTGCGCCGGGCTCGGGCTGGTGGTCGCCCTCTGCTGCGACATCCGCTTCGCGGCCGCGGGCGCCAAGTTCACCTCCGCCTTCGCACGGCGGGGACTGATCGCGGAGTACGGATCATCCTGGCTGCTGCCCCGCCTGGTGGGGACCGCGCGGGCCCTCGACATCCTGCTCTCGGCCCGCGTCTTCCTGGCCGAGGAGGCCCTGGAGATGGGCCTCGTGAACCGGGTGGTCGCGGCCGAGGCGGTGGTGGGCGCCGCCACCGCCTATGCGCGGGACCTGGCGGCCAGCTGCCCGCCGGGCTCGATGGCGGTGATCAAGCGCCAGGTCTACCGGCACTCGGCGACCGACCTCGAGACGGCGGTCCAGGAGTCGATCCAGCTGATGGAGGAGTCGCTGACGACCGCCGACTTCAAGGAGGGCGTGGCCTCCTACGTCGAGCAGCGGCCGCCTAGGTTCCAGCCTCTTTCCTGAGTCTCGCGAACTCCTCGACCAGCGCCGGCAGCTGGTAGTGCGCGTTGAGGCCGCTCGGGTTGGGCAGCACCCAGACGCCCGTGCCGGGCTGCTCGCCAATCCGCGCCCGCGGCTGGTCGAACGCGGTCCGGTAGGCGCCGGCGCCCAGCACGGCCAGCCAGCGGGGCTGGTACCGCTCGAGCTTGGCGCGCAGGATTTCGGCACCGGAGCGCAGCTCCGCCGGCGTCAGCTCGTCGGCGCGGGCGGTGGTGCGAGCGACCAGGTTGGTGATGCCGAGCCCGAGCCCCAGCAGCTCCCGCTGCTCAGAGGGATGCAGCAGCCGAGGCGTGAAGCCGGAGAGGTGTAGCGCCTTCCAGAAGCGGTTGCCCGGCCGCGCGAAGTGGTGGCCCGCCCAGGCCGTGTAGAGGCCGGGGTTGATACCGCAGAAGACGACCCGCAGGCCGGGTCCCAGGACATCGTCCAGCACCCGGCCGCGGGCCGCTTCTAGTTCCACGCGCGTGGGCACCGGCCCAACTATGCCGCGATCTGCTCCTCGACCAGAGTCTCAGCGGAATGGCCGCGCTCCAGCGCCAGGGCGGCGGCGGCACCCAGCAGGAGCACGGCCACACCGACCGCCACCGTCGGCCGCATCGCGGCCAGGTAGGCGTTGTCGAAGACCAGGGTCACCAGCCCCTGCACGGCGGCCGGGAGGTGGACGCCCCCGGACTGTCCTACCCCGACCTGGAGGCCGGACTTGCCGGCGTTGGCGAAGCCGTCGATGAAGGCCCGGCGGAACTGGGCGGGGAGCTGAGGCGCGACCGCCCGTGCCTGCTCGTCGAGGTGTACGGCGAGCCGGTTCTGGAGCACGGCGCCGACCATGGCGGCGCCGATCACCGCCCCCAACTGGCGGGTGGTGTTCAGCATCGACGAGGCGGCGCCGGCCACCGCCGGCTGGATGCGGCGCATGGCGACCGTGGTCAGGGGCGCCATCGTCAACCCGAGACCGGCGCCCATCACGACCATGGCCGGCAGGAACGTCCACTGGCTGCTGGTGGTGGCGGCGATCCGCGACGCCCACAGGGAGCCGCCGCCGAAGAGCAGGAGGCCAGCCATCAGGATCCGGCGCCCGCCGACCCGGTCCGTGTAGCGGCCGGCCAGGGGGGCCGCGAACATGGAGACCAGCGACATCGGGAAGAAGGTCAGGCCGGAGACCAGGGCGCTCATCCCGAGCACCGATTGGGTGAAGATGGTCATCGGGATGAAGATCGCCTGCATCCCGAAGGCGACCGCGGCTCCGATCCCGTTGCCGGCCGAGAAATCGGCGTCTCGGAAGAGCTTGAGAGGCACCAGCGGCTCTGCCTGGCGCGACTCCCATAGGAAGAACACCGCCAGCAGCACGGCACCCACGAGCAGCACGGCGGGGATGCTGACCAGACCCGTGATCACGCCCCAGGCGTAGCGCTGGCCTTCGATGAGGGCGTAGACGATGGCCAGCAGGGCCGCCGAAGCCAGGCCGACGCCCACCAGGTCGAGGCGGTGGCGGCGGCCAGGGCGCAGGTCGGGGACCAGATAAGCGGTGCCGAGCAGCGCGATCAGGCCCACCGGCAGGTTGATGAAGAAGATCCAGCGCCAGTTGGCGTAGGTCACGATCAGGCCGCCCAGGGTGGGGCCGACGGCGGTGGCCAGCCCGATCACCCCGCCGAACACGCCGAAGGCCGCGCCCCGCCGGTTGGCCGGGAAGAGGGCGGTGATGAACGCCATGGGCTGGGGACTCAAGAGCGCGCCGCCCACGCCCTGGAGCACGCGGGCCGCGATCAGGGTGTTGGCGTCGCTGGACAGCCCGCAGGCAGCGCTGGCCAGGGTGAAGAGAGCCAGCCCGGCCAGGAACATGCGCTTGGGGCCGAAGATGTCGCCCAGGCGCCCGGCGGTGATCAGGAGCACGGCGTAGCTGAGCAGGTAGCCGTTGAAGACCCAGAGCACCGCGTCCAGCGAGGCGTGGAGGTTCGTGAGCATGCTGGGGGTGGCCACGTACACGATCGTGGTGTCGAGCAGGATCATGAAGAAGCCGAGGCAGAGGACCAGGAGCACCAGCCAGGGGTTGCGCTGAGCAGTCGTAGCGTTCATGTCTCCGGACGATATATCACCACGCTATATATCGTCAAGAGGTATGGGCGGGTGCTTTCTCCTTGCTGAGCTCGGCCTCGAGCTCGTCGCAGTAGTCGAGGTAGGCCTGGTGCAGCCGGAAGCCCCCGCGCAGGACCTCCATGCCGCCATGCGGCTTATTGGGCAGAGTCTTGACATGGGCCTCGACCCCGCGGAGCGCGGCCAGGGTCGCCTGGTGGCGGGCCCGCATCCGCCGCACCAGGTTGAGCTTGGTCTCGGGTGTGTCGGCGAAGAAGAGCTTGAGGAAGAGCTCGTCGCGCAGCTCGTAGGAGTCCTCGCCAGGCTCGGCCAGCCACTCCTTTAGGGCGGCCCGGCCCCGGGGCGTGATCCGGAACACGCGGCGCGCCCGGCCGGCGGTCGACTCGGAATCCAGCTCGACGTAGCCGAGGCCCTGCAGACGGGTCAGCTCGGGGTAGATCTGGCCGTAGCTGATGGCCCAGAAATAGCGCGTGCTGTGATCGGCGACCGACTTGATGTCGTAGCCGGACTTGGGGTGGACGTCGAGCAGGCCCAGGATGACGTAGGAGGTGTTGTTCAGGTCGGGCGACATATCACGATGATATGTCAGAACGCGCTGGGCGGCGTCCCTAGGCAGCCACCAGATGGAACCGGCCGCACGCGACCAGCCGGTCGCGTCCCTGGCGCTTGGCGTCGTAGAGCGCCTCGTCGGCATTCTTCATCAGGGCCTCCGCGTCCGCGCCCTGCACCGGGTAGGTGGCCGCGCCGATGCTGAGGGTCACCTGCGGTCCCTGGCGATCCGGGATGCCGGCCAGCCGGACCGTCCGCAGGAGCCGTTCCGCGAGCTCCCCGGCGTCGTCGAGCCCGCATCCGGGCAGGATCAGGGCGAATTCGTCGCCACCCAGGCGGGCGACCAGGTCCTCTGTGCGGACGGCGGCCCGCAGCACGTCGGCGGCGGCCCGCAGCGCCTGGTCGCCCACCTGGTGGCCGTGAGCGTCGTTGATGGCCTTGAACTGGTCGAGGTCGACCAGCACCAGCGAGAAGCCGAGGCCTGACCTGCGGCTGGCGTCGATGGCGGCGTCCAGGCGGCCGCCGAACTCGCGACGGTTGGAGAGGCCGGTCAGCGAGTCGATGCTGGCCTGCTGCTCGCGCTCCTGGTACTGGAAGGCGTTGCGGACCGCGCAGGTGCCCACCCGCAGGATGGTCACGACGGCGGCCACCTCTTGCCGGCCGAAGGCGCGGTCCGAGCGCCGCATCCAGAGCACCAGGCCACCGCTGAGACCTCCGCTGACGCGGGCCACCAGCGAGCGGCCGCCATCCAAGAGGACCGGCTCGGGGTGGCCCAGGGCAGTGGCCACATGGTCGGGGGCCGGCAGGCTTTCGTCGAGGCCGACCCGGGCGGCGATCAACAGGCCGCCCCCCGATGCCCGGAGCAGAACTGCCTCGCCGGCCCCGGCGGCCGCGGCCGATTGGTTCACGATCAGCTCGAAGACCTGCCGGAGGTCGAGGCTGGATGTCATCTCGACGCTCAGGTTGTGCAGCGCTTCGGCGCCGACCGCACGCGCGACCGCCCGGGAGCGGTCGCGGATCAACCGCCTGCCGGTGCCGGCGGCCAGGGCGGCCAGCAGTGCGTTCCCGAGCAGAGCCGCGATCAACCATGTCATGAGGGCAACAGTGGGCCCGGGCGGTCGCGTGGAGCGGGCGGCGTGCTGTCAAGGCGCGGTCGGTCTGCCGTCGAGGGAGCGTCGGCGGTTCGCGCGTGCGTCCGTAAAGTGACGGCGCGTATGGATATCCGCCAGCGCCTGATGGCGCGCACCGCCGACGGTCACTTCAGCCTGTCCAGCATCAATCCCGACCAAACGCACGGGATCAAGCGCAAGCGGGCGGAGAAGGATCTCGCCAAGCATGCGGGGCAGATCACCGACCTCCAGGACCGCCTCTGGGCCGAGGGGAGGCGGACCGTGCTGGTGGTGCTCCAGGGCATGGACACCTCGGGCAAGGACGGGACGATCAAGCACGCGATGTCGCCCATGAACCCCCAAGGAGTGCGGGTGGTGGGTTTCAAGCAGCCCACGCCCGAGGAGCAGCGACACCATTTCCTGTGGCGCATTCGGCGCGCGCTGCCCGATCCGCCGCACGTCGTGATCTTCAACCGCTCGCAGTACGAGGACGTGCTGGTCGCGCGCGTGCAGAAGCTGGTGACCGAGCGGGTCGTCGAGTCCCGCTACGAGCAGATCAACCGCTTCGAGGAGGAGCTGGCCCGCCGCCACGACACCACCATCCTCAAGTTCTGCCTGCACATCGGCTATGACGAGCAGCGGCAGCGGCTGATCGAGCGGCTGCACGATCCGACCAAGCTGTGGAAGTTCAGCGAGACGGACATCAGCGTGCGCTCGCAGTGGGATGAGTACATGGCCGCCTACGACCTGGCGATCGCTCGCTGCTCGACGCCCCACGCGCCCTGGTACGTGATCCCCGCCAACAAGAAGTGGTTCCGCAACTGGGCGGTCGCTCGGATCCTGATCGACACCCTGGCCGAGATGAACCCCACCTACCCCAAGCCCAAGCTCGACATCCCGGGCCTGGAGGCAACGCTGAAGGCCTCGTAGGCCCCGGGGGGCCGTCAGCGGGCGGACCCTGAGGTGTCGACAAATCAGCCATCGCTTCGAGTTGTGATCCCTGATCTGTCGTCAGATCCGGGATTCAGGGTCGCGCTCCTCTACTCGGTGCGGATCCTGGCGATCGGCTGGCCCGGGCTGATCGGGCCGCCCGCCTCGACCAGCAGCTCCTCGACCACCCCGCTGTAGGGCGACTCGATCTCGGCGTTGACCTTGTCGGTCAGCGCCTCGGCCACCGGGTCGCCCGCCTCGACCCGGTCGCCGGCGCGGCGCAGCCAGGCGCCGAGGGTCACCTCGGTGGCGCCCTCCAACTCGGGCACCACGATCTCCCGCAACATGAATACCAATGATGGACCGGAGGGAACGGGTCAGCTGGACGTCGGCGGTCGTGCGCCTGATGGCGGGGCTCATGCTCTCGCTCTTCGTGGCCGCCATGGACTCGACCGTGGTCGGCACCGCCCTGCCCACGATCGCCCGCGAGCTCGGCCAGTTCGCCCTCTATCCGTGGGTCTTCAGCGGCTACCTGATCACGGCGACCACCAGCGTCCCGCTCTGGGGCCGGATGGCCGATCTCCACGGGCGCAGGCGGGTGCTGCTGGTCGGGATGGCGCTCTTCGTGGTGGCCTCCGTGCTCTGCGCGGCCAGCCCCGGCATGGGCTGGCTGATCGCCTTTCGCAGCCTGCAGGGGATCGGCGCCGGCTGCATCCAGCCGCTCGTCTTCACCGTGGTCGGCGACGTCTTCCCGATCGCCCAGCGGGCGCGGCTGCAGGGGCTCTTCAGCGGGATGTGGGCGATCGCGGCGATCGTTGGACCAGCCCTAGGCGCGCTTTTCGTGTCCACCGTGGGCTGGCGCTGGATCTTCCTGATCAACCTGCCGATCGGGATCGTGGCCGGGGCCATGGTGTGGGGCTACCGCGAGCAGCCGCCGGCGACGCGAAGGCAGGGCGGGCTCGACCTGCGGAGCGGGATCCTGCTCACGGCCGGCATCGCGCTGCTGTTGTGGGGCCTGGGCTCCGGCAGCCAGTCCGCCAACCCCTCGCCGCCGGTGATCGCCGTCGCCGTGCTGGTCCTGGCCGGCTTCGGTTTCGCGGAATCGCGCAGCCGCAGCCCGATCCTTCCGCTGGACCTCCTCCGGCACCCGCTGATCGGGCCGGCCGTGTTGCTGGCAACCCTGGCCGGGACCGTCATGTTCGGTGTGACCGTCTATCTGCCCCTGCAGGTGCAGCAGGTCTTCGGCGCTTCGGTATACGCGGCCGGCGTGGCGGTGGCCGCGATGTCGCTGGGCTGGCCCATCGCCTCCGCCGTCTCGGGCTGGGTGCTGGTGCGCGTCGGCTACCAGCGGCTGGTGGTGGCCGGGACCACCGCCCTGGTGGTGGGCGCGCTGATGCTGGCGCTGGGGCCGGTGGGACCTGGCGTGGTTTGGGCGAGCGCCGCCTCGCTGGTGATCGGGATCGGGATGGGCATGTTCTCGGCGCCGCTCCTGATCGTCATCCAGGCCAGCGTGGACTGGGATCGGCGGGGCGCGGCCACCGCGCTCAACCAGTTCGCCCGCACCATCGGCGGCGCGATTGGCGTCTCGCTGATGGGAGTGCTGGTGCAGTCGTACGTGCGCTCGACGGCCAACCCGCTGGCCGCCCGAGCTGAGCTGGCGGGTGGCCTGCGCGCCGTTTTTGCAGTACTGGTCGTGCTCAGCCTGCTCGCCCTGGCCAACGGACTCGCGATCTGGCGAGTGGCGAGGGTCCGTCCTGGGTACGCTTCAGAGCGAGATGTGGTTGTTCTCCCGACACCAGACCGAGATGCCGACTCCCGAGCAGGCGCTGCCGGGCCGTGACCAGCCGATCCGGGTGTCCGACCGGCACACGGTGCTGGGGACGTCCCTGACGCCACCCTACCCCGAGGGCAGCGAGATCGCCGACTTCGCGCTGGGCTGTTTCTGGGGCGCCGAGCGCGTCTTCTGGAGCATGCCGGGCGTCATCACGACCGCGGTTGGCTACGAAGGTGGCTATACGCCCAATCCGACCTATGAAGAGGTCTGTTCCGGACGCACCGGCCACACCGAGTCCGTACGCGTAGTGTTCGACCCCCAGCAGGTCGCGTATGAGCGCTTGCTGAAGTTGTTCTGGGAGTCGCACGACCCCACCCAGGGGATGCGCCAGGGCAACGACGCGGGCACCCAGTACCGTTCAGCGATCTTCACCCACGGCGAGGCCCAGCAGGCGGCCGCCGAGAGCTCGCGGGAGGCTTTCCAGCCGGTGCTGACAAGCGCCGGGTATGGTCCCATCACAACCGAGATCCAGCCGGCCGGCGAGTTCTATTTCGCCGAGGACTACCACCAGCAGTACCTCGACAAGAACCCCAACGGCTACTGCGGCCTGGGCGGGACGGGTGTCAGCTGCCCGGTCGGGGTGGCGGCGGTCGAGAGCCACCACTAGACAATTTTTCGTCTGAAAACGACCAGCCTGGCCGGGGCCTGCGTTGGATTGGTCAACGATGCCATCCGCTGTTCCAGGTGACAGGCGAGCCGCGCACCCCTATGCTGCGCGATCGGTGAACCGATTTCGCAAGGCCCAGTCAGGCCAGGGCATGGTCGAATACGCCCTGATCCTGGTCATGGTGTCGGTCGTGGTGATCCTCGTTTTGATCACGACCGGGGGCCAGATCAAGAACATGTTCTCCGACATCGCGTGCACGGTCGCCTGGGGCAGCTCCGGCTGCTGAACAGCAGCCTCTAGCCTCTTCCGGTCGAAGGCCCGCATCTCAACGCCGTAGCAGCTCGTGCTTCCCGGCGTTCTTCGATTTGCCGCCTGGTCGCTCTTTTGAACATGTTCAAAAAACTATTGACATCGACGCCACCGCGAGTGGATTTCAGCACCCTGTTCGTGCTGCATCGGGTGCGGCGCGCGATTCCGGAACGCAATTACGCGGACTGGCGCGCGGGCCTGGTGCGGGCGATCGCGGGGCGCCATCGGATAACTTGATCTTGACGTGAGATTTGCGCGGGGCGCCCTGCTGGCCCTTCTCCTGCCAGCCCTGCTGCCCGCCGCGTCCGTGTCGGCCGCCTCCCCACCCCCCGACCTGGCCACGGTTCTCGCCGAGCCGCTGAGCGGCGGCTTCACCGCCGTCCCCACCGGCGGCAGCGGCAACTTCGGACCCCAGGACGCGGCCATGATCGCCGCCAGCGCGACCAATGCCACCGCCGCCCAGCAGCGCCTGGCCAAGGACGAGTTCACCCGCGGCTATGAGAAGGGCTGGGTGCAACAGGCGACGGGGCTGGTCCTGGTGGAGGGGGTCTACGAGTTCAAGCACGACAGCGGAGCCAGCGACTACTACTCCGCCTCCAAAACCGGCGACGCAGCCAACAAGGACTTCAAGGGCTTCTTCGATCCCGGCGGCCTGAAGCCGGCCTACGGCGCCCACTTCCTCACCAGTGACGGCTTCCCGTCGGACGCAGTGGTGTTCGTCAAGGGCAACCTGAACGTGGTGGTCGTGATGGGCAACCGCAGCGGCGTCGACACGGCCGCCCTGCTTTCCCAGGCTCGGACGCAGTACTCGCAGGCTCCCGCCCACACCCTGCCCCAGGCCACCGCCACTGCAGGTTCGAGCCCCTTGCACCCCAGCCTGAGCCCGCTCGCCCTCGGCCTGTTCACGGGGCTGGTGCTGGTGGTCGCCCTGATCATCGGGCTGGTGGCCCTGCTCATGCGCCGGCGGGTGGCGCCCACCGCGACCACCGCGGCGGCACCGCCCCTGGTCCTCTCCGGCGACGGCCGGCACTGGTGGGATGGCGCGACCTGGCACGACACCGAGAGCTCGGCGCCACCGGGGGCGCAGCGATCGCCGGACGGCGCCTACTGGTACGACGGAACCAACTGGCGGCTGGTCCCCGGCTGGCAGGGCCCGCGGCCCTCGGGGCAGCGACCCGCCTAGTCGCGGCCCTCGGCGGCGGCGCGCGTCAGGTCGCGCATCGAGATCATCCCCAACAGCTCGTCGCCGCGCGTCACGGGCAGGTGCCGGAAGTGGTGCTCCAGCATCAGGTCGCGGGCCTCGTCGATGGGGGTCTCGGGCGCGACCGTCAGGGGGGCGCTGGTCATCCAGTCCGAGACCGGCTCGTGCATCGCCATCACGTCCTGGGAGACGGCGCGCACGATGTCGCGCTCGGTGAAGATGCCCCTGAGGCTGCCGCCCGCGACCACGAGGACGGAGCCCACGTGGCGCTGCGCCATCAGGGAGGCGGCCGCGGCGAGCCCAGCTTCTGGCTCGATGACCAGGAGCTCCCGGCTCATGTAGTCGGCGACCGAAGCCACAGCTTTCCTCGAGCGGACGCTAGCACGCGCCCGTCTGGTTTGGGAGGCGTGGCCCCTTGACTGCCGCCGCCCCGCTTCCTATGGTGCACAGGTTCGCCCAAGGGACACGGCCGGCGGCAGGGATGGAGGAGATGCGATGAAACGCACGTTGCTCGCGATAGCCGGGTGCCTTGCGCTGTGCGCGGGGACCACGTCCACCGCTCTGGGCAGCGCCGCTGCCCCAGGGGCGTCCCAGTGGACTGTGTACGACTACAACCCGTCGAACCAGGCGCTGGCGCCGCGCAATTCGCCGAACTCCATGCCGGCCACGACGATCGGCGACACGACCTCTTTTCCATTCATCCTGGGGACTTATACGGCCCTGCTCACGACGAGCGACCGGGGGCTCACCGGGAATCTCGCGGGGGTGACGCTCCACGACACGGTGGCTGTGAGCGGGACCTCGTCCGGCTTCACGTCACAAAACGGCGACGGCTGCAGCGCGCCCGCCAGCGTGCGTTTCTACTTCGCGTCCCCCGCCGCATCCGGTTCCAGCGTGGGCACGCCCCCGGCGGGCTTCTACACCAGCTTCTGGTGGTCGAACCCGGTGAACGTTCCGCTGATCAGCGGGCAGCAGCCCTCCGCCACGATCATGGCACTGATGGGTGACCCCAACGGATGGTCCGACTGGAACGGACAGCCAGCGAGCAACCCGGCGGTGGCCGAGGCCTTCCGGGACGCAGTTCAGAACGTGCAGACGATCGGCCTCTCCTTCGGTGGAGGCTGCTTCTTCGAGAACGGCGTCACCATCACCGACGGATCCGAAATGTTCTCGAGCACGTTCAGCGAGACGCCGTAGAGAGGCGGCCGACAGCGGTGAGAGCTGAAACGGGGATGGGCGAAGACGCCGCGGGTCGGGCGGCGCCTTCGCGTGTCGAGCCTCAGGCGGCGATTCGCTCCTCTTGGGGCCGCTCCGCCCTGGCTCCAAGGGGAACCTCGCGCAGGAACAGGGTGGCCACGAACGCGACCGCGGCCACCGCGGCGGCGACCAGGAAGAGCTCGTGCAGCGTGCCGGCCAGGGCGACTCGCGCCGCGGCCACGAATTGATCGACCGCCGGCAGCAGCGTCGGGGGCAGCGACGCCTTGAAGGCGGCGAGCCGGGCCGGATCGAAGAAGGCTTGACCTGCCGCACCCCGGTGCGCCGACAGCGCTGACAGGCCGGGCGAAGGGGGCAGCGCCGCCACCTGCGCGTTGATCGCAGCCGGGAGTCGATTGGCGAGGACCGAGCCCAGGATAGCCGTGAAGACGGCGCCCCCGAGGCTGCGCCAGAAGTTGATCTGGCTGGTGCCGACGCCGATCAGATGGCGCGGCAGGCCGGCCTGCACGGCGGCGATGGTGAGCGGGAAGGTGACACCCAGGCCCGCGCCGATGATGACGATGTCGCGCGTCACCTCCCAGCGGCTGGCGCCGACGCCGACCTGGGCCAGCAGAACGAGACCCAGGATCATGACGCCGATCGCCACGGTGCCGAGGAAGCGGTAGCGCGGGATGCGCGCCATGAGCGCCCCGGTCGGTGTGGCGGTGACGACGACCGCCAGCATCATCGGCGTCAGCAGCTGACCCGAGTTGGTGGCCGTCGTGCCCAGCAGTCCCTGGTACACGAGCGGAAGGAAGGTGACCGTTCCCAGCATCCCGATGGAGCTGAAAAACGCGATCACGGCTGACACCGCGAAGACATTGCTGCGGAACATGGCGAAGGGGACGATCGGGTTGGCGACCCGGCGCTCGATCCAGGCGAATGCGCCCAGCAGCGCCGCGGCCAGCGCCAGCAGGCCAAGCACCTCCGGCGACAGCCAGGCGTGGTCGCGGGTCAGGGACAGGGCGACCAGCAGCGGGGCGAGGCCGGCGAACAGCGTCGCGGCGCCTGCCCAATCGATCTCGGCCAGGCGGGAGCCGGTGCCGCGCACCCACGGGAGCTGGGTCGCCACCAGAACGGTCGCGATCACGCCGAGCGGGATGTTGACGTAGAAAGCCCAGCGCCAGCCGGGGCCGTCGGTGAGGAACCCGCCCAGCGTCGGCCCGATCAACGACGAGATGCCGAACACCGCGCCGAAGACACCGCTCATCTGCGCCATCCGGGCCGGCGGAAAGATGTCCGCGAGGACCGCGAAGGTCGAGGCGAAGAGCACGCCGGCGAAGAGGCCCTGTGTGGCTCGGAAGACGATCAGCTCGGGCATGCTCTGGGACAGCCCACACAGTGCCGAAGCGGCGATGAAGCCCAGGATGCCGCCGATCAGGAAGGGCTTGCGGCCGAACATGTCGCCGAGCTTGCCGGCGATCGGCAGGGTCGCCGTCGAGGCGACCAGGTAGGCCGTGACGACCCAGGAGTAATACTCCAGCCCGCGCAGCTCACCCGCGATCCGCGGCATGGCCACGCCGACCACGGTCTGGTCGAGTGCTGAAAGCAGCAAGGTCAAGGCCACACCCGCCGTGGCGAGCGCGACCTGGGCGGGGGACAACACGTGTTTGCTCATCGCGGAACCTCCAAACTGCGCCGACGTGGGAGGTCAAACGTATCGGGCAATGAGGAACACTTCGTTCCGCAATGTGCTTCAGAATGGCCGAAGTGCTGGACACCTCGACTCGGCTGCTGCGACTGCTGACGCTGCTCGAGTCGCGGCGGGAGTGGTCAGGGGCCGAGCTGGCCGACCGGCTCGGGGTGAGCACCCGGACCGTGCGCCACGACATGGCTCGGATCCGCTCTCTCGGCTACCCGGTCGAGGCCGCGCCGGGGGTGGCCGGCGGGTACCGGCTCGGCTCAGGCGGCGCCCTGCCGCCGCTCCTCCTGGACGACGACGAGGCGGTGGCGGTGGCGGTCGGCCTCCGAACCGCGGCCGGTCGGGGCGTGGCCGGAATGGCGGAGAGCGCTCTGCGAGCCCTGGTCAAGCTCGAGCAGGTGCTGCCGGTCAGGCTGCGCCACCGGGTCAGCGCGCTCCAGGACTACATGGTCGATGTCGCCGGCGCGGACGAGGGCGTCGATCCGCACCTGCTGGTGCGAATCGCCGCCGCCTGCCGGGACAGCGAGGTGCTCTGGGTGGACTACGTGAAATACGACGGGACCAAGAGCTCGCGAGCCCTGGAGCCGCACCGGCTGGTCCATTGGGGTCGCCGCTGGTACCTGGTCGCCTGGGACCGCGGGCGGAGCGGCTGGCGAATGTTCCGGGTCGACCGCCTGCGCCTCGGCCGCGGCAACGGGCCGCGTTTCACGCCCCGCGAGCTCCCCGCCGAGGACCTCGCGGCCTATGTCCGCGGCGGGATCAGGTCGGCCGTCGGGCGCGTCGAGGCGCTGGTCAGGGTCCACGCGCCGGCGGACAGCATCATCAGGCGCGTGCCGCCGGACGTGGTCGTCGAGCCGGTGGACGAGACCACCTGCATCGTGCACGCCTACGCCTCGAGCCCGGAGCTGCTGGCGATTCGCCTGGGGATGCTCGGCGCCGAATTCGAGGTCGCCGAGCCGCCTGAGCTGGTCGCTTGTGTTCAGGGGCTGGCCTCCCGATACGCATCGGCCACACGAGGTTGATTAGGTTTCGTTTCGGTATCCACTTGCCAAAGTGGAAAGAGCTTGCCATACAGTTGAGATGACAAGCGAATCCGACACCAGTCGCGAAGCTGCTCGCGCCGCTCTCTCCGAGGCGTCCGCCCAGGCATCCAGGGTGCGCCGCACCGACCTCCAGTTCCGGCTCATCCTGGTCGGGCTGGCGTTGGCGTACGTGGCGGCAGGTGCGCTGGTCGGGCTCGTCCGAGTCCCGTGGACCGGCGCCGCAGTCCTCCTCATCCTCCTGGCGACCCTGGTCGGAGGCGTCGGGCTGATGTGGCGGATGCGGGCCTTCAGCCGGTCGGGGCCACGGAATTTCGGCCTCGCGGTGGCCGCTTTCACCTGGTGGAACGCGGCTGTCGTCGGCGTCAGCGTGGCCTCCGGGTGGTGGGCGCCACACCAGCTCAGCTTCCATTTCACCGTCAGTGCTGCAGTGGCCGCGATTCCGCTGCTGGTGGCGGCCCTGCTGATCGGGCGGGGGCGTTGAGCCATCCACGGCACGAGCTGGACGAGCTCCTGGGGCACCCGGTTCGATTCTCCATCGTCGCCCTGTTGGCGGCGGCCAGCCAGGCCGACTTCAGGTTCATCCGGGACCAGGTCGAGGTCAGCGACTCGGTCCTCTCCAAGCAGATGAGCTCGCTGGAGCAGGCCGGCTACGTGAAGGTGAAGAAGGGCTTCATCGGCAGGCGCGGCCGGACCTGGCTGTCGCTGACCAACACGGGCCGGCGAACCTACGAGCGCCACCTGCTGGCTCTCCGCAGCATCGCCGGCGATTAGCCCGCACTCTCCGGACAGTGCGCCTAACCAAGGCCGAGGAAGAGCGCATTCTCCGGGAAATGCGGCCCTTCCGGCCCGCGGCGGGCATGTCTCGCCAGGCCTGAGTGAAGACCGGCCGATCGACCGGGGCTAGAAGGCGATGTTGTGAACAAACGCGATCCCGGTGTGGATCAGCGGTGTCAACTGGCCCGTCGCCAGGTCCACGGTGTAGATCGTCGATCCAGTCGGAAGAGGGATGTAGTCGGAGGCGTAGAGCTGGCCCTTCTGATCGAAGGCCAGGCCCATCACTCGCTTCGCTCCCGCGATGTCGACCACCTTGGTCGCGGCACCCGTGGCTCGATCTATCCGATAGATCGACCCCTGGCTCGCTCCAAACAGCTGGCCGCTGGGATCGAAGGAGAGGCTCATGATGAATGCTGACATCGCCGAGCCGACGCCGAACGATCCGATACGGGTCGCCAGGCCGGTGCTTTTATCGATTGTGTACAGCGAATTGAACGTCGGCGAGGTGGGCGTGAAGTCACCGGCCGCGTACAGGACACCCGTCCTCGACGACGTCATCCCCATGATGTACAGGTTCTGCCCCAGGGCGCTGCTGCCCACTGGAGTCTCGGCGCCGGTCGCCAGGTCGATCTTGGCCAGATGGGCTAGCGCTGGATCCTGTGTCTGCGCAATGGTGTAGGCCGCTCGCCAACCGGGAGCGATCGCCAGCGCGAGAGACTGCGGGGCGACGCCCGTGGGTCCGACGACCTCGACCGTTCCCTTATCCACGTCCATGCGGAGCAACTCCACCCCAGCTTCACCCATGGCGTAGAGAGTTGCATTCGCACGGGCATGGGTCGCCTGTTGATTGGAGGCCGCGGCCGGAGTAGCTGCGACACCGCACGCCGAGCCGATGAGGACCAGCGAAACGAGAGCCGATGCCTTCAGGTAGCGCATGCCATTTCCTCCCGCTCCCATTCCTGCTCAGTCACGGCGCCAAGCTAGGCCTCAGGCGGGGCCAGGGCATCGGTTGAAGAACCTAAAAAGAGGCGGGAGGCGCGCTCAGGTCAGGGGATTGCTCGGCGAGCAGCTCACGGACAGCCCAGGCCGCGATTTGAGCTCGGGAGCGAAGACCGAGCTTGTTCCGAATGTGTTCGGCGTGAGAGTCGACAGTCCGCTCGGCGATCTTCAGCCTCGCCGCGATCTCTGAGCTGTTCATCCCCTCGCCGACCAGGGCCGCCACCTCGCGCTCGCGTCGGCTCAACTCAACTGGCTCTGTTTCGGCTTCCTTTGCCACCGCGTGCTTGACCGCCTGCTCCGGGGCCATGGACTTGCCCTCGTTCCACCACCGGTCAGCACGCGTTGGACCTATGGCTTTGCGAGCCTGCTCGATGGCTGCACTAACCCGAGCGCTGTGCCCCGACGACCAAGCGGCTCCTATCGACTGACGTATGGCGGCTGCTGCCGCAAAGAGACGAAGCGCTCGCTCGTAAATCTTGTTGTCCGCAGCCAGCAATGCAAACCCATCCAGGCAAACTGACACGTCGAGTCGCTGGCCAAGCTGCACGAAATCGCGCAGGCTGCTTTCCAGGTTCGCTCGTACCGTCGCGTGGTCGTGCCGGTCGAGGTCGACCAGGGCCACGTTCATCAGCGTCAGGGCAGCCAGATCCCGATCGCCGAGGGCCTGCGCGGACTCGTGGCTCTCGCGGAAGTAGCGTCGTGCCTGCTTGAGCTGTCGCAGGTCGTGGAACACATGGCCCAGCGTGTTAGAGAGGGACGCATGCATCCGTGCATCGCCGATTAGTCGCGGGACTGTCTGGCCTTGAAGTAGGAAGCGGCGAGCCTCCGACAGTCTCCCTTGACGCCATCTGACTTGTCCCATCCCAAACAACCCACGCGTAGTGACCGGGATCGAATTTTGCTCACGACCAATGCGCAGCACTTCCTGAAAGTAGGCCTCTGCCTGATCGAATCGATTGCTGGGCAGGGCCAACCAGCCAAGCTCAAAGAGCGTTTCGGCACGACCGACTTCGTCGCCCAGCTCCTCGCGCAGACGCAGGCTCTCTTCGCCATACGTTCGCCCTAGTGGGTAACGGTTTAGAAGCCGCGCCAGACTCACCGCGCCAGCGAGAAGCCGTGCTCGCGCAGCACGCGGCTCTTGGGATGCGTTCAGAGCGGCTTCGGTCCAGCTGATGCCCTCCGTCCAGTAGCCCCGCACGAACCAGAACCAGACGAGGACAGCCGCCAGCCGAAGCATCGTCTGTGGGTCGCGTTTGCGTGCCAAGCTGAGTACACCGCGAAGATTGTCGTAGTCCCGATCCATGCGAGCGAGCCATGTCTTCTGGTCGCCGTGCGAGCTGAGCGGCACGGCGGCGTCGAAAGATCGCGAGAAATGCCGGATGAAGCGCCGCTCCATCTCGTCCTGCTCGCCGGTCTCGCGCAGCCGGTCGCGACCGTAGTACCGCATCGTGTCGAGCAAGTGGTAGCGCCCTGTGCCGAGTGCGTCCTGTGTTGCGACGACCATCGATTTGGCAACGAGGCGGGTCAGTATAGGGAGCAGATCCGCGTCACACGCGATTGCGGCGGCGGCTAGATCAAAGCTGCCGGGAAAGACGGAAAGGCGGCGAAGGACAGTTCGCTCGTCTTCTGCCAGAAGGTCGTAGCTCCAGTCGACCGTCGCCTTCAGGGTCGCGTGCCGTGGCTCGACCCTTCCGGGTGTCACCAGCAATCGGAAGCGGTCATCGAGGTGGGTGCGGATGTCGCCGAGCGCCATGACCTCGACCTGGGCCGCAGCGAGCTCGATTGCCAGAGGAAGGCCGTCAAGCAGCCGACATATCTCGGTTATGGTCGAGGTCCCACCCAGGCGGTCAAAGCCTCGGCGGACGTGACGGGCACGCTCCACGAACAGGCCCAGCGCTTCGGCGTCGGGCAACCCTTCCAGCTGCCACAGAAATTCCCCGGGGACATTCAGCGACTCGCGGCTCGCGGCAACGATCTGCAGTTGAGGGCAGGCTTGAAGGAGCGCCTGTGCCAGCGAGGCAACGCTGTCTACCAGGTGCTCGCAGTTGTCGAGCAGCAAGAGGAGGTGACCCTGATTGAGGCGCGCGATGATCGTCTCAAGCAGCGTCTGCCCCGGCTCCTCCCGCAGCGCCAAGGTTGCAGCCAGCACGTGGGGGACGAGATCCGGCTCGGACGTCGAGGCGAGCTGCACCATGAAGACCCCATCGGGATACTCGTCGAGCTGGCGCGACGCCAGCCTGATGGCGAGCCTGCTCTTACCCACGCCGCCGGGCCCGGTCAAGGTAAGCATGCGAACCTGCGGCAGGAGCTCTTCAAGCTCGGCAAGATCCCTCTTCCGTCCGACGAAGCTGGTCAGCTCCACCGGCAGGTTTTGGGGTGCCATCGATTTCTTCTTCCAGCTCGCGGGCCCAGTGTAAGTCGCGAGAAAGTGACCCGAAGGTGTGGTGGGCGGCGATGGACTCGAACCATCTACCTCGGCGTTATCAGCACCGCGCTCTGCCAGTTGAGCTAGCCGCCCCCGGGTGAGTGGCAGGGGCGGAAGGATTCGAACCCTCGGCCCTCGGTTTTGGAGACCGATGCTCTAACCAGACTGAGCTACGCCCCTGTGGCCAGCGAATGAGTTTACCCGCTGGCGCTCGCCCAGCCTGAGAGCCTTACGCCGCCGGCCTGACGCCCATAGGATCGGTGGATGGCCGCCTTCCTCGCCAACGTCGGCGTCAACGCGTCGCATCGCGTCGCCTCGCCCCTCCACCCCGACGGGTCGTTCCGGCTGCTGCCGATCCCGGAACGGCTGGCCTGGGCGCCGCCGATGCTGCGCATACCCGAGGCCTGGGGCGACCTTCCCGTCCACCTCGACCCGGACCTCACCTCACCCACCGCCACCTACGGCGACAACGCGCGCCGGGCGGGGCGCGCCTTCAGCCTGCGCCGAGCCGGGCCCGGCGACCTGATCGTCTTCCTGGCCCGCCTGCGCGCCCGCGACCAGGCCGCGCTGCACCTGGTCGGCGCGCTCGAGGTGGTGGAGGTCCTGGCCGACGTCACGGCCGACCCAGGTCCCGGCTGGTGGGACGCCAACGCGCACGTCCGGCGTGCGCGAGCGGTCCAGGCCTGGGACAGCTTCTGGGTCTTCCGGGGCAGCGCCCGCAGCCGCTTCTTCCCACGCGCCATTCCTTTCACGCTCGCGCTGGCGAGCGCCAGCCTGGGCATGACCCCCAACCCTGCTCGCACCGAGCAGCAGACGATCGCCTCCCACACCCGCGCCGTCCGCCGCCTCACGGGCGACGCCGAGCAGCTGCTGCGCGAACTGTGTCCAGCGCCGACCTCCCCGTCCTGATCGTCGGCGACGTCCACGGCGACCTGGAACGGCTGTTCAAGGCGCTCGCGCCCTATCCGCCCGAACGCTGGCGGACGGTCTTCCTGGGCGACCTCGTCGACGGCGGCGCTTTCGGGGTGGGCGCCCTGCGCTACGCACGCGACCGGCCCCACAGCGACGTGCTCCTGGGCAACCACGAGCTGGCCCTGCTCTGGGCGCTGCGCGACCCCGGCCGGCTGCCCTACTGGATGGGGATGGGCGGCCAGCCGCACGACCTCGAAGAGCTGCGGAAGCGGCCAGACCTGCAGCGGTGGCTGCGCGAGCTGCCGCTGCTCCTGAGGCTGGCGGACGGCACGCTGGCCCAGCACACGGACACGGACGCATACGCGCGCCTGGGCGCGAGCGTCGACGACATCAACGCGGCCTCCCGGCACCTGCTGAGCAGCGCCGGCGAAGCCGATCTCAACGACGTCCTGTCCGCCGGCGGCGTCTTCCGCCGCTCGGCGCAGCGGCTGGCGGCCTGGCTGGACACCCACCACGCGGCGCGACTGGTCCACGGCCACACGCCCCATGGCCGGGCGCGGCCGGACGCGTACCAGGGCGGTCGAGCCATCTCCTACGACGGCTCGTTCAGCCGCTTCTACGGCTCGCGCCACCGGCGCGGGCCGAGACACTCGGCAGCGACGGTCGGGCCACTCCCCCCGCTGGTAGACTGAATCGCCTACTGATGACGGAGGTCCTGGCACACCCCGCGATCGCCACGACCCCGGTCCTTGCGCCACGCGAGCCGCCCCCCATCCAGGGTGCCGGCGCGCCCATGATCAGCGCCCGCAAGATCGCCCGCCGCGTGCACAAGCTCGGCCAGGAGATCAGCGAGCAGTACGCCGGCCTCGACCAGCCGCTGGTGCTGGTCGTGATCCTCAAGGGCGCCGCCGTCTTCGCGGCCGACCTCCTGCGCAGCCTCAGCATCCCCGCCGAGCTGGAGTTCGTGCGCGCCTCCAGCTACGGCAGCAGCACCAGCTCCACCGGCAAGGTCAAGTTCGCGCACATGGTCGACGGCCCGCTCACTGGACGCCACCTCCTGCTGGTCGAGGACATCGTCGACTCCGGCCGGACCATCAACGTGATCGTCCGCAAGCTCCGGTCCCACCGCCCGGCCAGCGTCAAGCTGGCCGCCCTGCTCGACCGCCCGGCACGCCGCGAGGAGCCGGTCGACATCCACTTCACCGGCTTCGTTATCCCCGACCGGTTCGTGATCGGCTACGGGCTCGACTACGCCGGCCTCTACCGCGAGCTGCCCGCGATCTACAGCCTCGGCTGAGGCGCTGGTGGAGCGCCGAGCCAGCTCGGGTCATGTCGAGCTGCTCAGCCGGCTGGTCGCGATCGACTCCGTCAACCCCGACCTGGTGCCCGGCGGCGCCGGCGAGGCGGAGATCGCCCGATTCGTCGCCGGCTGGCTGGAAGCCGCGGGCCTCGAGGTGACCATCGAGGAGCCAATCCAGGGCCGCCCCAGCGTGGTCGGGGTGGCGCGCGGGCGCGGGGGCGGCAGGTCGCTTCTGCTCGACGCGCACCTGGACACGGTCGGCGTCGAAGGCATGAACCAGCCGCACCAGCCGCGGGTGGAGGGCAGGCGGCTCTACGGCCGCGGGGCCTACGACATGAAGAGCGGCCTGGCCGCGATCATGCTGGCCGGTGCCGGCGCGGCGGGCGCCGGGCTGCTCGGGGACGTGATCGTGGCCTGCGTTGCCGACGAGGAGGTGGCCAGCCTGGGCACCGAGGCCGTTCTGAGGAAGTGGCACGCCGACGCGGCGATCGTCACCGAGCCCACCGAGCTGGACGTCTGCATCGCCCACAAGGGGTTCGTGTGGGTGGACGTCGAGACTCGCGGCCGGGCGGCGCACGGGTCGAGACCGGAGCTCGGCATCGACGCCATCGCCCGGATGGGGCCAGTCCTCACCGGTCTCGAGGCGCTCGACCAGCGGCTGCGCGCCCATCCCACCCACCCGCTGCTGAACAGCGGCTCGGTGCACGCCTCGCTGATCTCGGGGGGCCAGGAGCTCTCCTCGTACCCGGCGCGCTGCCGCTTGCTCCTGGAGCGGCGCACCATCCCCGGCGAGACCAGGGAGACGGTCGCGCGGGAGATCGAGAGCATCCTGACGCCGGAGGCGAGCTACCAGCTCGGCTTCTCGCGCGAGCCCTTCGAAGTCGGCGCGGAGGAGCCGATCGTGGCCACCGTGCACCAGCACGCCCGACGCCGGCTGGGCCGCGAACCGAGGCTGTACGGCGAGACCTTCTGGGCCGACACCGGCCTCATCCATGCGGCCGGGATACCGACGCTGCTCTTCGGCCCCGGCGGCGCGGGGGCGCACGCGATCGAGGAATGGGCCGACCTCGACCAGCTGGCCGCCTGCGCGGAGATCCTGGTCGCGGTGGCGAGCGAGTTCTGTGGCGAGCCGGCCGGAAGTCTTTCGTAACCCGCACCGGGGGCCGCTGCCGGCCTTCGCCATGGACCCGGCCGAGGAGGTGCTGGAGTTCCACCGGCGGCTGCCCGGCTATGCGCCGACGCCCCTGGTCCAGGCCGGCGAGAACCTCTGGATCAAGGACGAGTCGCACCGCCTCGGACTGCCCGCCTTCAAGATGCTCGGCGCCTGCTGGGGCACCTACCACGCGCTGCGCACCCGCCTCGGCGACCGCCTGCGGCCCTGGCGCACGCTCGACGAGCTGCGGGTGCAGGTGCAGCAGCTCAAGCCTCTGATGCTGGCCACGGCCACCGACGGCAACCACGGCCGGGCGGTGGCGCGCATGGGCAGGCTGCTCGACCTGCCGGCGCGCGTTTACCTGCCCCGGTCCGCGGGCCGGGTCCGCATCGAAGCGCTGGAACAGGAGGGCGCCGAGGTGATCGCCGTGGAAGGCATCTACGACGAGGCGCTGGCGCGCTGCGTGGCCGAGCTGCGGCCGGGCGACATCTTCGCCTCGGACGCCGACCACCGGGGCGAGGAGGGCTTCGCCCGCACCGTGCTGGCCGGTTACGGGACGCTGCTGCAGGAGGTGGCGCAGCAAATGCCCCAGCCGCCTGACGTGCTCTTCGTGCAGATGGGCGTCGGCTCGCTGGCGGCGAGCATGATCGCCAACCTCGGCCGCCTCGGCTGGCCGACCGAGGTCGTCGGCGTGGAGCCCGCCGACGCCGACTGCATCCTGGAGTCGCTGAAAGCGGACCGGCTGGAGTTCGTGCCCGGCCCGCACCGCTCGCTGATGGTGGGCCTCAACTGCGCCCGAGCCAGCGACATCGCGTGGCCGTTGCTGCGGGCCGGCCTGTCCACGGTGGTGGCCATCGAGGATGACTGGGCGGAGAAGGCGATGGCCGAGCTGGAGAGCCTCCGCATCGAGTCAGGCCACTCGGGAGCGGCCGGGCTGGCCGGGCTGCGGGCGATGGAGGAGGAGTTCGGGAACCGATCGGTGCTGGTGATCAACACCGAGGGCGCCACGCACCTCCACCCCTAGGCGGCCACCCCCACCGGGCGGCACACCTTGCAGGGCCGGTAGCCCTTCGCGAACGCCTCCTCCTGGCTCCGGAACTCCACCTCGTGGCGGTCCATGACGCGCCGGGCGTGCCGGCAGGTCGGCATGCAGAAGATGTGGGTGGTGTCGGAGCCGAGGTACCGGACACCGCGCTGGGCGAGCTTCTCCAGCTCGCCCACCCCCACCCCTTCCGCGTCCAGGATCCGCCGCTTGGCGACCGGGCCCCCCGCCCCGTAGTTGCCGATCACCCCGTCCGAGCGCACCACCCTGTGGCAGGGGATGAGGATCGGCATCGGGTTGGTGGCCAGGGCGGTCCCCACCGCGCGCACCGCCTTGGGGTGACCGATCTCCTTGGCCACCCAGGTGTAGGTGCGGACCTCGCCCCGCGGGATCTGGCTCGTCTTCTCCAGGACCAGGCGCTGGAAGGGGGCCACGCCCCGCATGTCGAACCGGCGCAGCACCGACGCCGGGGGCGGCGCCTCCGAGCGCGCCAGCGGCCGCCGGTAACGGTCGTCGAACCAGTGCCGGAACTCCTCCTCGCCGTGACGGACCTCGTGCAGGGCGGAGACCCCGTCGCGATTCCAGGCCACGAAGAAAGGACCCAGCGGGGTGTCCATCACCGCGAACCGGTCCATCACCATCTCGGCCAGCCGGGCCGGGGCCCTGACCTCGCCCAGCCGCCGCAGCGACTCCTCCAATCGAACCATGCTCATACCGCCAGCACCTCCTCCCTTTCCAGCAGCTGCCGCAGCGCGGCCAGGCCGCGATGGACATCCGATTTGACCGTGTTCACGGGCCGCCCCACCAGCTCGGCGGCATCGGCGTACGGAAAGCCCTGCACCGTGACCAGCACCACGGCCTCGCGCTGTGCGGGTGGCAGCGAGGCCACGCGTGAGGCCAGCCACTCGGTCTCCACGGCGGACTCGGGCCCGCGACCGGGTGCGGCGACCATCAACAGGGCAGCGTCCGTGGCCGCCAGCGGCGGCCGAGAGGACGCGGCGCGCACGCGGTTGCGGACCACGTTGAGGGCGATCGTGCACAGCCAGGCGCGCGCGTTCAGCGCGGCCACCCGCTCCGGCTCCCACTCCCGCAGCGAGCGCCAGGCGCGCAGGAACACCTCCTGGGCGACATCCTCGGCCTCGGCCCGGATGCCCGTCATCGAATAGCTGAAGGCGAAGACGCGGTCCTGGTGCTCGGCGAACATGCGCTCAAAGTCCATCCGCTACCTCAACCCCTCGGGCTGCCCACCGGTTGCAGTATGGGAACCGCAGCCGCGCACCGGGTGTAGAGGAGGCGACGGTGGAGGGCCGGCCACTGGGTGAAGGTGACCTCGTCGCGCGCGCTCGGCGCGGGGACGAGCGCGCCTATGAGGAGATCGTGGTGCGCTATTCCGACCTCGCCTTCCGGACGGCCTACCTGGCGACCGGCTCGGCGGCCGACGCCGAGGAGGCGGCGCTGGAGGGCTTCGTCAAGGCTCATCGGGCGCTCGACCGGTTCCGCGAAGGCGAGCCCTTCCGGCCCTGGCTGCTGCGGATCGTCGGCAACGAGGCCCGCAACCGCCGGCGCGCCACCGGCCGTCGGGAGAACCTGGAGCTGAGAGCCGCGCGGGCCGACCGCGCCGGGGACGCGGCCCCGTCCCCGGAGGCGGCGGTCCTCGCGGCCGAACGCCGAGCCGAGCTGCTGGCGGCACTGCAGCGGCTGGAGCCGGAGCACCGCGAGGTGGTCGGCTGCCGCTACCTGCTCGACCTCAACGTGGCCGAGACCGCGGCCGCGCTGGGCATCCCGGAGGGCACCGTCAAGTCGCGGCTGGCCCGCGCCCTCGACCGGCTGCGCGAGGTCATGGAGGCGCCCGCCCGTGGCTGAGCTGGACGCGCTGGAGCGGGACCTGTTCGCGCTGGGGCGCGAGCTCGAGTGGCCGCCCACGCCGGTCTTCAGGCTCCCCTCCCGGTCAGGGCGCCGCGTGGGGAGGAGACTCGCTCTTGCTCTTCTCGCGGCGGCGGTCCTCGCTGCCCTGGCGGCCGGTGCCGTGGCCGCCGGCTACCTGCACATCCCGGGCGTCAACATCCAGCGCACCTCGCGGCCGCTGCCCAGTCCGAGCGCTACGGCACCCACGACCCCCTTGGGCGCCCGCCTGGACCTGGGCACTCTGGAGCCCTCGCTGGCCACTGCCCGGGCCGACGCCGGATTTCGGGTCCAGGCGCCCTCGGCGCTGGGCCAGCCGGACCTCGTCTTCTACAAGGCCACGCCGGTGCCGGTGGTGTCGCTGGTTTACAGCCCCCGCGAAGACCTCCCGGCGGGCACAGATCCCGAGGTCGGTGCGCTCTTCATGGAGTTCCGCTCCGCCGATAGCACGGGCTACCTCACGAAGCTGTTGGGGCCCGACACCAGGGTCGAACAGGTGACCGTGAATGGGGTGCCCGGGATCTGGCTGGAGGGAGCTCCCCACGAGGTGTTCGTACAGCCCAGCCCCGGCACCGGCAGTCCGGTTCTCGACCGGGTGCGGCTGGCGGGCAACACTCTCCTCTGGTACCGGGGCGGCATCACCTACCGCCTGGAGGCGAAGGTGAGCAAGGCGCGGGCGCTGGAGATTGCGGGAACCGTGGGCTGAGAGGCGGTGTAAGCAGGTCATGAAGCTGCGCGCGCTCGTCCTGCTGGTACTGATCACGGCCTGCGGCGAGGCCGCCACCACTGCCTCCCCGACCGGTCCCGCGATCGTGTACGTGGCGGGCAGCCACGGCGTCACCCCGGGGGTGTTCGGCCTCGACACAGCCACCGGCCAGGTGACCGTCGACATGCCCGTGGCCGTCCCGGCGCCGGACTGGAAGCGCCTGTACGCGGTCAGCGGCACCAGCCTGCAGCTCCTCGACGCGGCCGGCAGGCTGCTGGCGGCGATCGACCTTCCGAGCGGCTACGCGCTGCCGCAGACAACCTTCGACGGGCGCCCCGGGGGGCTCTCCCAAGACGGTCATTGGCTGGTTCTCCAACAGTCCGGCGGGCCCCTGAAGTCCTCGTTCCTGCTCGTGAACACGGCCGCGCGGGAGATCACGCACCGGGTGAACTTCGACGGTTGGTACGAGTTCGACGCCATCGACAACTCCGGGACCCGCCTCTACCTGATCCATCACTTCGCCGACCAGCCCGGCCGCTACGAGGTGGCGAAGTATTCGTTCCCGACCGGCGAGATGCAGTCGCCCATCATCGAGAAGACCGGGAAGCTGCGCGTCATGCAGGGCAACCGGGTCTCGACCCTGCCCGATCCCAACGGGCACTGGCAGTACAGCCTGTATCGCGGCGGCGCCGAGGGCGCTTTCATCCACGCCCTCAGTCTCGACCTGGACTACGGGACCGCATGGTGCGTCGATCTGCCGGGCGGGGGCAGCCTCGACCAGCAGCTGGCCTGGTCGATCACCCTGTCGCCCGACGGGAAGCGCCTGTACGCGGTCAACCCCGTCCTCGACCAGGCCCTCTGGTACAACGTCGCCGGGGTCTCGCCCGGCCAGCCGCCGGCGCTGTTCCGCCAGTCCAGGCTCTCCGAGGCCAACCAAGCCTACGGCATAGGGGCCTCTGCGCTGAGCCCGGACCTGAAGCGGCTCCTGGTGGCCGGCAGCGCGGGCGTCCTGGTGCTGGACGCCGACCACCTGAACGTCGTCGAGCGCTGGGCCGGCAGCCACGCTTTCCGCTCCCTGGCCTTCTCAGCGGACGGGGCGTCGGTCTTCGGGCTCGACCGGTTCGGCCTGGTCCGAATCGATCCTCGAACCGGGCATGCCGGCGGGTCCTTGCCCTCGCCCGTCAACCCGGTTTTGATACTGGGGATGCGCAGTTCTTGACCGGAACCTATTGACGAAGGCGGCACGCGCCGCTATCAATAGCGGGTTCCGCGGCTCTGCAGAGAGCCGCCAGGAGTTGCCAGAGGGGGTTCGCATGAGGTTCCACGGTCGAGTCTTGGCCCCGGCAGCCGCGCTGTCGGCCATCGCGCTGGTCTTTTCGGGAGCGCTGCCGGCCGGCGCCGATAACGAAGCGGCGATGCAGGTCATGAGGGTGAAGGACGCGCGCGCGAGCACCAGCGGCGGCAACCTCTCCTACCACGGCGGCACCGGTGGCGTGGGAGTCGAAACCGGGCCCAAGGTCTACCTCGTCTACTGGGGCTCGCAGTGGAACAGCAACGACCCCTCGGGTGAAGCAGGCATCCAGCAGAACTTCTTCGGGGGCGTCGGCGGCAGCAGCTGGGCCAACAGCACCACCCAGTACTGCCAGGGCGTGGCCAGCGGCACCGTTTTCTGCAACGGGGCGGGCACGCCCGCCGGCAACAACACCGGAGAGCTCGCCGGCGTCTGGTACGACAACGCGTCGGCGGCGCCCAGCAAGCCCAGGCAGGGCCAGCTGGCGGCCGAGGCGGTGCGCGCGGCCGCCCACTTCGGCAACACCGCGGCCGGCTCCAACAACACCACCCAGTACGTCATCAACACCTCCACCGGCCACAACACCAGCGGCTTCGGCACCCGCTTCTGCGCGTGGCACAGCTCGACGTCGTCGGCCTACGGCAACCTCGCCTACACCAACATGCCCTACATCACGGACGCCGGGGCGTCCTGCGGCGCCGGCTTCAACGGCCTCGGCCCCACCGCCGGCATCACCATCGTGGGCGGGCACGAGTTCGCCGAGACGGTCACCGATCAGTACCCGAGCACCGGGTGGCTCGACTCGGGCGGGGCGGAGAACGGCGACAAGTGCGCCTGGATCAGCTCCGGCCAGGGGGCCGCTGCCAACATCACCTTGAGCACCGGCACCTTCGCCGTGCAGTCGCTCTGGAGCAATGCCTTCAGCAGCAACTCCGGCGGCTGCGTCCTCAGCTACCCGTAACCGATTAACCGATTGGAGGGCGCCGGCGACGGCGCCCTCCTCCGTGTAAGGTTCGCGCCGGGTTGGACGAGGTCTTCCTCGAGCGCATGGCCTGGCCGGACGTGGGGGCCCGGATCGCGGGCGGCGCCCGGCGCGCCATCATCTGCGCGGCGTCCTCCGAACAGCATGGGCCCCAGCTCCCGGAGGCGACCGACGCCCTGATCGGCGCCGCCACCGCCGAACGTTTGGCCCGCCGGCTCGGCGATGCCCTGGTGGCCCCCGTGATCCGGCCCGGCTGCTCCGAGCACCACATGGCCTTCGCGGGCAGCCTCACCATCAGCGCCGCGCTCCTGATGGACATCCTCGACGCCTACGTCGACGCGCTCCGCCGCCACGGCTTCGACAGCTTCGTCGTCTTCTCCAGCCACGGGGGAAACTTCCCGGTCCTCGAGGAGTGGAACCGCACCCGGCCGAAGCCGGGCGCCGTGGTGGTCAGCGATCTGAAGGCGTTCACCGAGGTCCTGCTGGGGGTGGCCCGCCGGCACGGCCGCGATGACGGGGACTTGGTACACGCCGAATACTGCGAGACCTCGATCATGCTCGCCCTGCATCCGGAGCTGGTGCATCCCGAGCGCTCGGAGCCCGGCTACATGGGCGCGCTGGTGCCGGAGCACCTCTTTCGGGAGGGCATGCGCGGGATCTCGGCCAACGGCGTGCTCGGCAACCCGGTGGGCGCCGAGGCCGCCGTCGGCGAGGAGCTGCTCGACACCCTCGCGGGCTGGCTGGCCGAGCAGGTTCGAGCATCGACGGGCTGACGCACCCGCCCTATACTCGATCAATCCCGCGGACGGAGAGGAGATAGCAGATGCCCATACGCAAGCTCGCTTTCCTACTGGCGCTGGGGATGGCCGTGGCGGCCTGCGGCACCGGCACCAGCTCCACCACCACCAACGCCACCAAGCACGGCGCCAATCTCAACGTGGCGATCGGGATCGACCCCGACACCCTCGACCCGGCGGCTCAAACCACCACCACCGCGTCACAGGTCGTGGACATGATGGTGGAGCGCCTCTACACGTTGGACAGCAACGGGGCCACCCAGCCTCAGCTGGCCAGCGACTTCCCCAAGACGTCGTCGGACGGCCTCACCTACACCATCCCGATCCGCACCGGCGTCAAGTTCTCGGACGGCACCGCCTTCAACGCGGCCGCGGCCAAGCAGGGCCTCGACCGGCTGCTCAACGCGCAGACCTTCAAGACTCAGCCCGGCGTGCTGAGCGTGATCGACACCGTCACGGCCACCGACGACAAGACCCTGACGATCAAGCTCAAGTCGCCGTTCGCGCCCTTCGTGGCCGCTCTGACGCAGACCAACGCCGCCATCCTCTCGCCCGCTTCGCTGACCGTTCAGGGCAACACCCCGGCGCAGGTCAAGTGGCCGGTGGGCACCGGTCCCTACGTGCTGAAGGAGCGCGTCAACGGAGACCACATCACCCTGACCGCCAACAAGGACTACTGGGGCTCCCAGAAGCCGAACTACGACACCCAGAACATCAAGATCGTGCCCGACGACCCCAGCCGCGAGGCGTTGATCCGCTCCGGCGGCGCCGACGTCATCGTCGCCCCGCCGCTCTCCGATCTGCCCGCCCTGGCCCAGGACTCCAGCCTCAAGGTGCTGAGGGCCAAGTCGGACCGCACGCTGCAGATCATCATCGACACCGTCGACACCAACCAGCCGCTGCTGCAGAAGGTCGAGGTCCGGCAGGCGCTCAACTACGCCGTCAACAAGGACGAGATCGTCAAGAACGTGATGTTCGGCAACGCGGTCGTCCTCGACGCGCCGATGTCGAAGACCCTGTTCGGTTACTGCCCGGTCGGCAGCAACTACAACTTCGATCCCGCCAAGGCCAAGCAGATGCTGCAGGCCGCGGGCGCCTCCAACCTGACCGTCAAGCTCGGCTCGCCCACCGGCCGCTACCCGCAGGACATCAAGGTCGCGACCGCGGTCGCGTCCTACCTGCACGACGTGGGCGTCACCGTGCAGGGCCCGCAGACCTCGGACTGGCCCACCTACCTCGGCCACGTCAACGTGCCGCCCGCCCAGGCCGCCTTCGACATGCACTTCCTGGGCTGGGCGCCCGCCTACCTGGACGCCTCGCAGCAGTTCGAGCAGTTCCGGCCCGACCGGATCCCGCCCAAGGGCCTGGAGACCTCCTACTACAGCAACACGACGGTCACCGACCTGGTGGTCAAGGCCGGCGCCGAGGTCGACCAGCAGAAGCGCAAGGACGAGTACTGCCAGGCCGCCAAGCAGGTCTGGACTGACGCGCCCTGGATCTTCCTGTACAACCAGAGCTTCCCGATCGTCTACAGCGCCAAGGTCACCGGCGTGGGCGCTTTCCCGAACGAGAAGTTCGACACCCGGTTCGCCGCACCGGCCTAGGCCGGTTTGCTCAACTGAGGGTCCGGCGTGCTGACTTATGTCGCACGCCGGGTCCTCATCTCCATCCCGACCATCTTCGGGGTGGCCACCGTGATCTTCCTGCTCGTGCGCCTGCTGCCCGGCGATCCGGCCCGCACCATCGCCGGCGTGCTGGCGACCCCCGAGGACGTGGAGCGGATCCGCCAGCAGTTCGGCTTCGACCAGCCCCTCTACGTGCAGTACGTGACCTACATCACGCACCTGCTCACGGGCAACCTGGGCGTCTCCACGCGCACCGGGGCGCCGGTGACCGAGGAGATCTTCACCCGCCTCCCCTACACGCTGGAGCTGGCGGCCATCAGCACCGTTCTCTCGATCCTGATCGGCGTCACCCTGGGCGTGATCGCGGCCACCCGGCGCGGCACTCCGCTCGACCTGCTGATCTCGGGCCTGGCCGTGTTCGGGCTCTCGATGCCGGTCTACTGGCTGGGCCTGATGCTGATCATCGTCTTCTCGATCGAGATCCACGCATTTCCGGCCGCCGGCGCGCAAGACCCGTTGGGCTTCGTGCTGCCCTCGGTGACGCTGGCCATGTTCTCGCTCGCCCTGGTGGCGCGCCAGTCGCGGTCCGCCATGCTGGAGGTGCTGGGGCAGGATTTCGTGCGCACGGCCCGCGCCAAGGGAGCCCCGCTGCGCACGGTGCTGGTCAAGCACGCCCTGCGCAACGCGCTGCTGCCGGTGGTCACGGTGATCGGCCTCCAGTTCGGCGCGCTGATCGGCGGCGCGGTGCTGACGGAAACCGTCTTCAGCTGGCCGGGTGTGGGCCGGCTGCTGGTGGACTCGATCTTCTCCCGCGACTACCCGGTCGTCCAGGGCGTGGTGCTGATGCTGGCGGTGGCCTTCATCTTCGTGAACCTGCTGGTCGACCTCCTGTACGCCTATGTCGATCCGCGCATTAGATACAGCTGACCTCCTCTCGGGCCTGACCGCGCCGGAATTCGGCGCGCAGACGGCCCGGGGTCGCTTCTGGTCGAAGATCCGCCGCTCGCCGAGCGCGCTGGTGGGGCTGGTGATCCTCGGGATCTACCTCTTGCTGGCCCTCGTGGGTCCGCTGGCGGCGCCGTTCGATCCCGGCCACGACATCCTGCGCGACCAATTCCAGTCCCCCTCCACGCACCATTTCCTGGGGACCGACGACCTGGGCAGGGACGAGTTCCTGATGCTCCTGTACGGCGCTCGCTACACGCTCTACCTGGGCTTCCTGGCGGTTGCCATCGGACTGGGCGCGGGACTGCCGCTGGGCGCCATCTCGGGCTATTTCGGGGGCTGGGTCGACCTGCTGGTGCAGCGGCTGACGGACGTCCTCCTGTCCTTCCCCGGCATCCTGCTGGCGCTGGCGCTGGTGGCGGGCTTGGGCGTCGGTCTGCGCAACGTGATCATCTCGGTGGGGATCAGCTCGATCCCGATCTTCATCCGGCTAACGCGAGCTTCGGCGCTCTCGATTCGCGAGCTCCCCTACGTGGAGGCGGCGCGGGCGCTGGGCGTGCCCAACTGGCTGATCCTGCTCCGCCACGTGATCCCCAACTCGCTCGCGCCGGTGATCGTGCAGGCGACCCTCCAGCTGGGCGCCGCCATCCTGGTCGCCGCCGGCCTCGGCTTCCTGGGCCTGGGGGTCCAGAAGCCGACGCCGGAGTGGGGCTCGATGCTGGGCGAGGCCCGGACCTACATCTTCACCGACGCCAAGCTTGTGACCCTGCCCGGCCTGGCGATCTTCGGCGCCGTGCTCGCCTTCAACCTGGTGGGCGACGGGCTTCGGGACGCTCTGGATCCGCGTTTGAAATAGCCTCGTAGCCGGCGCAGCGCAGGACCGGCAGGCGCGGGTAGCGAGGAAAGCGCGGTTCCAGGGCCGAGCGCCGGCACATCCAAAAGTCGCTGTGGGTGCCCTTGACGATCCGGTGGTGCTGGCAGGTGGCGCAGAGTCCGGGATCGGTCACGCCGCGCTCAACTCCTTCTCGAGCGGCGTCCGGAAGCGCGGGGTGACGCGCACGTCCCCGATCCACTCCCGGAGCCGCGCCGTCTCCTGCTCGACCTGGCGGCCGGCCTCGGCGCCGAGGTCTTCGAAGAGGCGGTGGACGATCTCGCCGTCGTTGCGCTGAGCCCAGGCGCCGACCACCCGGCCGCCCCACCAGACCGTGGCGCAGGGGTTGCCGGAGCGGTCGAACAGGCTCTTGCCCTGGGTGCCCAGGTACCAGTCTCGCTGAGTCCAGCCCATGATCGTGGGGTCGAGCGCGGGCAGCAGGGCCACCGCCGGGTCGAGCGGGGGCTCTTCCTCCAGGTCGTCCGGCAGCACCCAGCCGGTGCCTTCCCCAAGGTCGACCTCGAGCGCGCCCACGGCGCCCAGCGCGCGCTGGGTGTCCCGGGCGCTCCAGCCCGTCCACCAGCGCAGGTCGGCCGCGGTGCCCGGCCCGTAGCCGGCCAGCCAGCGGCGGGCCAGCTCGGCCTGGGCCGCCTCGACGGGCTGCTCGCACAGCCCGCCCGTCAGCCACGACTTCATCGGGTACCAGCGGAACTGGCTGCTGACCCAGCTGCCGCGCGGCCGGCCGCGCACGATCAGCCCGTCGGCCGCCATCAGGAAGAGGACGCGCGAGGTGAGGTTGACCGCGGCCTCGTACTTCTTGCCGCCGGCCAGCACCAGCCGCTCGCCGAGGCGAGGCTCATCCTTCACCAGCTCGCCTCCGTACGCGGAGCCGCGCGCGATCAGGGCCCGCAGCGTCCCCGTCTCGACGTCCTCCAGCCAGCGGGCGTCGCCGTGGCCGGCCTCGGCGATGAAGGCGACCAGACGCTGGCGCTGGTCGGCGGCGATGGCGCGCGCGCAGGCCGCCTGCACGACCGGCGCCACCTCCCGCGGGACCACGAACACGGTCCGCCGCATGCCCAGCATCCGGACCAGCTGCCGGTCCTCGTAGAGGGCGGCCTCGATGGCCGCCACGGTGGGTTGGCGGAGCCGGGCCCAGGCGCTCAGGAAGACCGAGGCGGGGTCGGTGGAGTGAAGGGCCACCAGGTCGCTCGCGACCTCCAGCGCGCTGCCGGCCCGCGCCGCCGGCGCCAGGTGATGGCGGCGGACGAGGCGCGCGCGGCGCTGGGCGGCGGTGATCGTCCTCACGCGCCCAAAGGTACGGCGGCGAGGCCCAGGGGCCCCGCCGCCCGGCTTGGGGGAGGGAGAGTCGAAGGGTGTGGTGGTTGGTCCCAGGCTAAGCAAGGCCGGTGCCGGAGGGAACGTCGCTCGTTAAGATTCGGCGCCGCGTGACCGACTCCATCGCTCCCGATGGCTCCCGGATCCGGCTGCTGGTGACCGAGGCCCGAAGCGCCAGCCTGGTCGAGGTCACGCTGCCGGCCGGGGCGGTCTCCAGGCCGGTCCGGCACCGGACCGTGGAGGAGATCTGGTTCTTCCTGGAGGGCGAAGGCCGGGTGTGGGTCGGCGGCGCCGTCACCGAGGTCGGCCCTGGCTCACGGGTGCTGATCCCGACCGGCCAGCCGTTCCAGTTCGCCGCCGGAACCGGCGGGGCCCTGCGCTTCCTCTGCTACACCTCGCCACCCTGGCCGGGCGCGGACGAGGCCGAGCCCACCGCCGAAGGCGGCCTCGGCCCGCCTACCGTTTAGGTCCCCACCCCCTACCCTCCCCTGGGGGGAGGGGGTGTCAGCGCCTGGAGAAGCTTCTCCAGCGACGAGTCCAGGCCCAGCTCCGCGGACAGTGCGACCAGGCGCTCAGGGTCGGCCGGGTATCGGTCACGGGTGCCCGGCGGCACCGGGACGGGTACCGGGCTGCCGGGCTTGACGACCTCCATCGCCCTGCGCACGTAGTCGGCGTCGGCGGCCGAGAGCCGGCCCGCGTCCAGCAGGCCCTGCACGCCCTGGTGCTTGTTGACCAGCGTGGCCGCGGTCTTGGCGCCGACGCCGGGCAGGCCGGGCAGGCCATCGGAGGGATCGCCGCGCAGGACCGCAAAATCGGCGTAGAGCCGGCCGGGGATGCCATAGCGGCGCTTCACCTCGGCCTCGTCCACCTCCGCCAGGCCGCCCTTCTCGGGATAGAGCACCCGCACCAGGGGGTCGCGGATCAGGGCGAAGAGGTCGCGGTCGCCGGACAGGATCTCGATGCGGGCGCCTTCCAGCTGCTCGACCCAGGAGGCGATCACGTCCTCGGCCTCGAGCTTCGGCGCGCCCACGAAATCGATGCCCAGGGCCTCCAGCACGGCGGTGATCAGCGGCATCTGAGGGTCCAGCTCGGGCGGGATCGGCTCCGCCACCCGGTGAGCCTTGTAGGAGGGGATCAGGTCCACCCGGTGCTGGGGCCGCCAGTCCTCGTCGGAGGCGACCGCCAGGCGCCGGGGCCGGCGCGCGAAAATCAGCCGCGCGAGCGTGTCGAGGAACCCGCGCACCCCGTTCACCAGCCGCCCGTCCGGCGCGCGGATGGTGTTGGGGACGCCGAAGTAGGCTCGAAAGATCAGGCTCGAGCCGTCGACCAGCAGCCAGTCCGGGCGGGAAGGCACAGCGGAGGAGAAGTATGAGCACGATTTTGGTGGTCACCTGGAGGGCGCGTGAGGGCGAGGAGGAGCGGGTCGCCGAGGTGCTGCGCCACCTGGTCCCGGCCACCCGGGCCGAGCCCGGCTGCGAGCACTACTACGCGCACCGGTCGAAGGAGGATCCCCGCGACTTCGTCCTCTACGAGCGCTATCGGGACGATGACGCCTTCCAGGCGCACCAGGACAGCGAGCACTTCCAGAAATGGGTGGTGAGCGAGGGGATACCGCGCCTGGAGCGCCGGGTGCGCTCCTTCTACGAGGACCTCTAGGTGGACCTGCCCGCCGCCGATGCCGCCGTCTGGCTGACCGCCGAGGACCTGATCCGCGAGGGGTTCAGGCGCTCGCGGGTGGTGATCATGAACGAGGCTCACGACGGGCACCGGCGCTGCGTGCGCACCCGGACGGTCGGGCGGCGCATCCTGCCCGCGGCCATGGCGGCCGGCGCGCGCCTGCTGGCCATGGAGGCGCTGGGCGCGCCGGGGGGCGCGGCGCCGGGGGCGGAGAGCCCGTACCTGGCGCAGCCGGAGATGGCGCTGCTGATCGCCTCGGCCCGCCATCTGGGGTTCACCCTCGTCGGCTATGAGGCCGACATTCACCGCGCGCCCGCGGAGCTCCTGCGCGACACCCATGCCCTGCCCTTCACCAACTGGCGGGAGCGGCGGCAGGCGGAAAACCTGCTGGCGCTCCTGCACCAGGCCCCGGCCACGGACCGGGTCCTGGTCTGGTGCGGCAACAGCCACCTGCGCAAAACGCCAGACGGCGAATGGTCGCCGATGGGCTACTGGCTGCGCGAGCTCGGCGGCCCGGAGCCGTTCGCCATCGACCAGGTGGTCACCGTCGACTTCGGGGAGCCGGCCAACGCGCTCTCGGGCGTGCTGCTGGAGAAGTACGGGCCGGTCCTGGCGTCGCGCGGCGGTGAGGTAGGGGCCGTCCTCGGCGGTCGGCTGCGGACCGACCTCGGCGTGGATGCCATGCTGCTCTCCACCGACAACCAGATGGAGTAGCCTCGCGGGCATGCCCCGCCGCCCGCGCGCCTCCCCGGCGGCGCCACACCGGGTCGCGGTGGTCCAGCATCCGCCGGTCCTCCTCGACCGCGAGGCCAGCCTCCGCCGGATGGTCGACCTGGTCGCTGAGGCGGCGGCGGGCGGCGCGCGCCTGGTCACCTTCCCGGAGGCCTTCGTGCCCGGCTACCCGGAGTGGATCTGGCGGCTGGCGCCCGGCCACGACTACGAGCTCAGCTCGACGATCCACCGCCTGCTGCTCGAGAACTCGGTCGAGATCGCGGCCGGCCACTTGAAGCCCGTGCAGGCGGCGGCGCGCAAGCACGGGGTCACGGTCCTGGCGCCGATCCACGAGCGCGACGCCTTCAGCCGGGGCACGCTCTACAACGCCCTGGTCCTGATCGGACCGGATGGCGAGGTCCTCAACCGTCACCGGAAGCTGGTCCCCACCAACCCCGAGCGCATGGTCTGGGGCATGGGCGACGCCAGCGGGCTGCGGGTGGTGGAGACGCCCTCGGGTCGGGTGGGCGGGCTGATCTGCTGGGAGAACTACATGCCGCTGGCCCGCTTCTCGCTCTTTGCCCAGGGCGTCGAGATCTACCTGGCGCCAACCTGGGACGCCGGCAGCGGGTGGGTCTCGACCATGCGCCACATCGCGCTCGAGGGCCGCTGCTGGGTGCTGGGCAACGGGACCGCCATGCGCGGCCACGACGTCCCCGAAAGCTTTCCCGAGCGCTCCCGCCTCTTCCCCGACCTCGACGAATGGTTCAACCCCGGCGACTCGGTGATCGTGGATCCGGGCGGCAGGCTGGTCGCGGGGCCGCTGCACGAGGAGCACGGGATCCTCTACGCCGACGCGGACCCGGCCGCCGCCGACGCGGCCCGGCGGACGCTGGACGTCGCCGGCCACTACGGGCGCCCGGACGTGTTCAGCCTCGATGTGGACCGCGAGGTGCGCATCCCCGCGGCCCTGGACTAACCTGATCCCGCTCCGATCACTCGGGTTCATGGAGGTATGTCCATGTACGGTCGTGTGACGTGGTACACAGGTTCGCCGGATCGCGCGGAGGCAGGCATCCAGGGCTTCAAGGACGCCTTGCCGAGCGTCCAGAAGCTGCCCGGTTATTTGGGCGCCGCGCTGCTGGTGGACCGGGATGGCGGCGAAGCGATGACCATCGCCTACTACCGGGACCAGCAGGCGCTGGCCGACACCCGGGCCATGGCGACCCAGATCCGGGAGGCCCAGCAGGAACAGGGCGCCCGGGTGACCAGGGTCGAGGAGTACGAGATCACCACCATGGAGCGCTCCCAGGCCGGCACGACCGGTAGCTGGGGCCGCGTTCTGACCGCCACAGCAGACCCCTCGCGGTTGGACGAGGCCGTCGCCATCGTGAATGAGAAGGCGGTACCAATCGTGAAGGGGCTCTCGGGCTTCCGCTCCTATATCGCCGGCGTGAACCGCGAGACCGGTGCCGCCTTAACGGGCCTCACCTTCGACACCCGCGACCAGCTCGAAGCCAGCAACGCAACTGTGGCCGGTCTCCGGGAGGAGGTCATGAGTCAAGCGCAGCTGAACGACGTGAAGATGCAGGTGTTCGAAATCGTGGTTGCCGACGTCGCGGCGACCGCACGCGCCACTGTCTAGACGACCGAAGGCCGTGGCGCTGGAATAATCAGCGCCATGGCCTCCACCTCCACGTTCGAGATCCGCGCCGCCACCCACGAGGACTTTCCGGCCGTGGTCGGGATCTACAACTGGGCGGTCAACCAGACCTTCGCCACCATCGACTCCGAGCCGCTCGACGTGGAGGAGGCGGAGTCCTGGTGGGACACCCACGCCAGCCGGAACATCCTGCTGGTAGCGGTCGACGAGCAGGGCGTGCTGGGCTGGGCGCGGCTGCTGCCCTGGAAGCAGCGCGGCTTCGACGTGGTCGAGGACCTGGTCTACGTCGACCCCGTGCACCAGGGCCGGGGCATCGGTCGCGAGCTGCTGAGCCGCCTGATCGAGGAGGCCCGGGGCAGCGGCTGCAAGACGATCGTGGCCAGCATGGCCACCGACAACCAGGCCGGGATCAAGCTGCACCAGCGGCTCGGCTTCGAGGTCGTGGGCACGATCCGCGACTGCGCCTTCAAGTTCGACCGCTGGATGGACATCACGCTCGTCCAGCGCTCGCTCTAGCGGCGGGCGGCCTCGGGGCTGATCCGGGGCGTCAGCGCCCGGATGCGATCGGCGCGGCCACCGCGTAGCCCCCGGGATACACGACCCTCATCACGGGCCCCGGCTGCCACTGGCCCACCACCGAGGCGGCCCGCAGGTTCTGGCCCGCGTTCACGCCTCCGGCCGCGAACTTGACGCCGCCACCGTTGATCTCCGACCCGACCGGCACGTCGACCGCCAGCGCGGCGCTGCGCAGGGACTCCGGGGTGACCGCTTCCGGCAGGTGCGGGACCACGTCGTGGAACAGCGTCCAGCCGCCCACGAAGCCCGCCACCGCCGGGATCGTCAGCTCTCCGCTGTAGGCGATACGGGCGCGCTCCAGGAGCGCGGCGCCGCTCGGGGAGAGGGCGGCCGGGTTGATCGTCCCGTCCGGCTTGTCGGCCGCGAACACGCCCACGGCCTTGGCGCCCAGGCTGGACCCGAACTGGCTCATGCAGAAGGCGGAGGAGGTGCCGACCGCGGCCCGCATGTGCACGCCCTGCTCGAAGAGCTGCCGCCAGATGGCGATGCCATCGTCGATGTAGCTCACGTCCCAGACCCAGTCGGCGCCGGCGGCCGCCACCTGGCGGGCGACCGCGGCGGGGTCGAAGGCGCGCGGATCGTACTCGACCCGCGCCGCCACCTTGATGCCGGCGGTTGCGGCCTCCGCCACCTCCCCGGCGGCCACCGAGCGGCCGTAGATGTCGTTCACGTTGACGATCACCGCCCGCGAGCCGCTGACGCCCGCGGCGGGCACCAGTACCCGGGCGGTGAACTGGACCGCCGTCTGGCCCAGGTTCATGCCGGTGGCCACCGTCCGGAAGACCCAGTGCCGGTTCTGGGTGATGCTGTCCGCCACCGCGCCGGTCTCCCAGTAGACGGTATGGCGGGCGTCGGCGCGCGCCGCCGCGGCCTCCGCCAGCGTGGACCCGTAGGTCCCGGCGATGACCTGTGCGTGGTACTGGTCGATCAGGCGGTCGACGGCCGCGGCGGCCCCGCCCGGCGTTTCCACCGGGATCACCTGGAGCTGGACCTGGCGGGACCCCAGCACTCCGTCCTGGCGGGCCAGGGCCAGCGCCGCCCGGAGCCCGCCCAGCTCTTCGGACCCCCCTTTGGCCTGAGAGCCGGTGATCGGGTACACCGCGCCCACCACCAACGCCGTCTTCGCCGGCACCGGCGAGGAGCAGGCCAGGGCGGCCGTCAGCAACAGGGCGAGGGCGGCTGTCGATCGGCGCATCGGCACCCAAATATAGGCGGCGGCCTGCCCTGTCCCCTGGTCTTTGGGTTACTTCTCGATCGGCACCCTGATCGAGCTGCCCCATTCCGTCCAGCTGCCGTCGTAGTTGCGCACCTGGGGGTAGCCGAGCAGCTCGGTGAGCACGAACCAGGTGTGCGCCGAGCGCTCGCCGATCCGGCAGTAGGCGATCACCTCGCGGTCGGGCGAGATGCCCTTGCCGCCGTAGATCTCCTTGAGCTCGTCGCCGCTCTTGAAGGTGCCGTCCTCCTTGACCGCGGTGGCCCAGGGGATGCTGACGGCCGTGGGGATGTGGCCGCCGCGCTGGGCGCCCTCCTGGGGCAGGTTCTCCGGCGCCAGCAGCTCGCCCGAGTACTCCTTGGGCGAGCGGACGTCGACCAGGCCGGCCTTGCCGATCCGCTCCAGGACCTGCTCGCGATAAGCCCGGATGTCCTCCTTGGGCGCCCCCTGGAACTGGTATTGCGTCTCGGGATATGACGGGACGTCGGTGGTGTAGGGGCGGCCTTCGGCCTCCCACTTGACGCGGCCGCCGTTGATCAGCTTGACGTTGTCGTGCCCGTAGTACTTGAGCGCCCAGTACGCGTAGGCCGCGAACCAGTTGTTGTTGTCGCCGTAGAGCAGGATGGTCGTGTCGGGTGTGATCCCGCTCCTGCCCAGGATGCTGGCCAGGCTCTCGGCGGAGACCAGGTCGCGCACCGTCTGATCCTGCAGGTCGCGGCGCCAGTTCCAGCCCACGGCGCCCTCGAGGTGCCCGTTGTCGTAGGCGGAGGTGTCGACGTCGACCTCGACCAGGCGAACGCCCTGGTCGCGGCCGTGCTCGGCCGCCCATTCGGTGCTGATGATCGCGTCGGAGTTCGAATAACCGTTGCTCGAAGCCATGTGTAAAACCTCCAATGGCGGGGGATTCGGGTTCCAGTGGGGGCGCGCGCGGATGCGCGCGCGAATAGGGACCGCTAACGCGGTCAGCTACAGAAGCAGGCTGGCGAGTGGACTCGCCGCTGAGCGGGCCAGTTGAAGGCGCTCTGCATCGCTGTGATTCTATGGAACGGGTGATGGACGTTCGCGATTCCCTCTCGGTGACCAAGTACCAGGCCCTGGGCAACGACTACCTGGTGGTCGACGACCGGGCCCGCTTCGAGGAGGCCCTCAGCACGGCCGTCGCGCTTTGCGACCGCCACCTGGGGGCGGGCGCCGATGGCCTGCTGCTGCTGGACGCTGACGCCGCCCAGATGCGGGTGATCAACCCCGACGGCTCCGAGGCCGAGAAGAGCGGCAACGGGGTCCGGATCGCGGCCGCCCACCTGGTGCTGCGGCACCGCTACGTCGACGCCTTCACGATCACGGTGCCGGCCGGGCCGGTGGCGGTGCGCGTGCTGGCGGTCGAGGGGCCGGAGGTCACGTCCGAGATCGACGTCGGCTTGCCGCTCCTGGGGTCGCCGGTGCGGTTGAATCCGCCCGGGGTGGACGCGACACCGGTTGACGTCGGCAACCCGCACTGCGTGGTGTTCGGACAGCCGGTCACGGCGGAGCGCTGCCGGGAGCTGGGACCGGTGCTGGAGCGCCACCCATGGTTCCCCGAACGCACCAACGTGCAGCTGGCGGAGGCTCCCGACCGGGCGACCGTGCACATCGAGATCTGGGAGCGGGGCGCGGGTTACACCCTGGCCTCGGGCACCAGCGCGGCCGCCGCCGCGGCCGCCTGCATGGCTCGCGGTCTGGTCGGCGAGCAGGTGCGGGTGCTGATGCCCGGCGGCGCGCTGCTGGTGCGCCGGCAGGCCGACGGGCATCTCCTGCAGACGGGGCCGGCGCGGCGGGTGTTTCGGGCTGAAGTGGAGCGGCCGTGAAAATCGAAGCGGTGCAGGGCGACATCACTCGCGAGGAGGTCGACGCCGTCGTCAACGCGGCCAACGAGCACCTGGCCGGTGGCGGCGGCGTGGACGGGGCGATCCACCGCGCCGCCGGCTGGGAGCGGCTGCAGGCCGCCTGCCGCGGGCTGGGCGGCTGCCCGACCGGCGAGGCCAGGGCCACCCCCGGCTTCGACCTCAACGCCCGCTGGATCATCCACGCCGTGGGACCCCGCTGGCGGGGAGGGGAGAGCGGCGAGCGCGAGCTGCTGGCCTCCGCCTACCGGCGCTCGCTGGAGGTTGCCGACGAGCTGGGCGCGCGCTCGGTGGCGTTCCCTGCCATCTCCACGGGCGTCTACGGCTACCCGAAGGAGGCTGCGGCCCGGGTGGCTGTGGAGACGCTGCGCGACACGGGCACCAGGGTCGAGGTGGTGCGGCTGGTCGCTTTCGACGAGGACACGCTGGAGCTGTACCGGAAGCTGCTCGGCTAGCCTCATTAGTTCGATGTCCCGGGTCTGGGAAACCTTCTGGGAGGACCCCGAGCAGCTCAGGGAGTTCCGGTTCACGCGCCGGCAGCTGGCGCGCGCCTGGCGCTTCGCGCGTCCCTATCGGCTGCTGCTGCTCGTCTACCTGGCGATCGACGTGGCCAACGCGGCGGTGTCGATCCTGCCGGCGCTGGTCATCAGGCGCCTGATCGACCACGCGCTGCCGGCGCGCGCGGCCGGCGAGCTGGGCGTGCTGGCGGCGGCGCTGGCCGGGCTCTTCATCGCGGGCACCGGCCTCAACCTGGCGGGCGCCTACATAGGCGAGCGGATCGCGCACGGAATCATCCTCAACCTGCGCCTGGCACTGTTCGACCACCTGCAGCGGATGCCGATCGCCTTCTTCACGCGCACGCAGACGGGCCTGCTGCAGAGCCGCCTCAACAACGACGTGAGGGAGGTCAACGCGCTCTTCACGCACACCGCCAACTCGACCGTCACCGACGTGCTCAGCATCGGCTTCACGCTGGTCGCGATGGCGGCCCTGAGCCCCGTGGTCACCCTCGCCGTGTGCCTACTGATCCCGGTCCTGCTGGTTCCCGCCGAGTTCGTGGCGCGCCGCTCGCGGCGGCTCAACAAGGAGCAGATGAAGCGCTGGGGCGACATGGAGACGGCCACCGCGGAGCGCTTCAACATCTCCGGGGCCTTGCTCGTGAAGCTCTTCGGCCGCTACGAGCGCGAGCTCAAAGTGTTCTCGGAGAAGGTCACCCTGATTCGCAACGCCGCCATCCAGACCGAGATGCTGGGCGTGGTCTTCGGGGGCGCCCTGGGCCTGGCCGGCTCCCTGGCGGTGGTGGCCATCTACTGGATCGGCGGCCTCTCCGTGATCTCCGGCGGACTGACGCTGGGCACGATCGTGGCGCTCGCCACGCTGGCCCAGCGCGTGTACGGGCCCGCGGTGGACCTGGCCAGCACTCGCATCAGCCTGGCGGCGGGCATGGTCGCCTTCGAGCGCGTCTTCGAGGTCCTCGACACGCCGCATGCGATCAGCGAGCGGCCGGATGCGGTCGCGCTCGGGGAGGCGCGGGGCGAGGTGGTCTTCGAGGACGTGTGGTTTCGCTACCCGGCGCCGGCCAGCTACTCGATCGCCTCCCTGGAGGCGGAGAAGCCGGGATCCGAGGGCACGGACGCGCACCTGCCCACCGAACCCTCGGACTGGATCCTGCGCGGGGTCTCGCTGCGCGCGGCGCCCGGCACCATGACGGCGCTCGTAGGCCATTCGGGCGCCGGCAAGACGACGCTGTCGAACCTGGTCCCGCGCCTGTACGACTGCACCGGGGGGCGGGTCCTCATGGATGGCCGGGACGTCCGCGACCTCACCCTCGACAGCCTGGCCACCGCCGTGGGCATGGTCCCCCAGGACCCGCACCTCTTCCACGACACCGTGGCCGCCAACCTCCGCTACGCGCGTCCCGAGGCCACCGACCAGGAGCTGGTGGCCGCCTGCCGGGCGGCCCGAATCCACGAGCTGATCCGGGGGTTGCCCGACGGCTACGAGACGATGGCCGGGGAGCGGGGATACCGGTTCTCCGGCGGCGAGAAGCAGAGGCTGGCCATCGCCCGGCTGATCCTCAAGGCGCCGGCCGTGATGATCCTCGACGAGGCCACCTCGCACCTCGACTCCGAGACCGAGACGCTGGTCAAGGAGGCGCTGGCCGAGGCCTTCCGCGGGCGCACCTCATTCGTGATCGCGCACCGGCTTTCGACGATCCGCGCCGCAGACCAGATCCTGGTCATACACGAGGGCAGGATCGCCGAGCGGGGCCGGCACGAGGAGCTGCTCTCCAACGGCCGCCTCTACGCCGAGCTGTACGAGACGCAGTTCGCGATCGTCGGCTGATCGCTGTCCCCTCCCCCTCCGCCGTTGGCGGAGGGACCTCCCCGCCAAGCGGGGAGGAGTTCATCGGCTGACCGCTGTCCCCCTCCCCCTCCGCCGTGGGCGGAGGGACCTCCCCGCCAAGCGGGGAGGAGTTCATCGGCTGACCGCTGACCCCCTCCCCCTCCGCCGTCGGCGGAGGGACCTCCTCGCCAAGCGGGGAGGAGTTCATCGGCTGACCCCTCCCCCTCCGCCGTCGGCGGAGGGACCTCCCCGCCAAGCGGGGAGGAGTTCATCGGCTGACCCCTCCCCCTCCGCCGTCGGCGGAGGGACCTCCCCGCCAAGCGGGGAGGAGTTTATCGGCTGTCCCCCTCCCCCTCCGCCGTGGGCGGAGGGACCTCCCCGCCAAGCGGGGAGGAGTTCATCGGCTGTCCCCCTCCCCTCCGCCGTGGGCGGAGGGACCTCCCCGCCAAGCGGGGAGGAGTTCATCGGCTGACCGCTGTCCCCCTCCCCCTCCGCCGTGGGCGGAGGGACCTCCCCGCCAAGCGGGGAGGAGTTCATCGGCTGACCCCCTCCCCCTCCGCCGTGGGCGGAGGGACCTCCCCGCCAAGCGGGGAGGAGGTGTCAGCTGCCGCGGAGAAGTCCACCCACCAGGCCGCCGCTGGACTCTCCATGGGGCAGGTACTCGTAGATCGCGTGCGCCAGACGGGAAAGTGACATCGACTGCAGCCAGACCCGGCCCGGGCCGGTGAGGGTGGCCAGGAAGATGCCGTCCCCGCCGAAGATGGCGTTCTTGATGCCGGGCATGGTGGTCACGTTGAACTGGACGCCGTCCTGGAACATGGCCACGTGGCCGGGATGGACGCGCAGCGTGTTGCCCGGCTGGAGATCGTAGACCACGATCTCGCCGTGCATCTCGACCCAGGCCAGGCCCTGGCCGCTGAGCCGCTGCATCCGGAAGCCGGCGCCGCCGAAGACACCGGCCCCCAGGCGCTGGTTGAAGGCGACGGTGAACTGGACGCCGGGGGTCCCGGCCATGAAGCCGTGGCGGTGCACGACGTAGGACGCCTGGGGTGAGATCTCCAGCGGCATGATCTGGCCCGGGAGCTTGGCCGTGTAGGCGACCAGCCCGGGCCCGCCGACCGCGCTGTACTCGGTCATGAAGAGCGTGCCGCCCGCCACGGCCCGGCCCAGCACGGCCATGAAGCCGCCCGGCTGGCCGCCGGCGCTGGTCGACGTCTTGAGCTGGATCGAGGCCGAGATCCAGCCCAGCTCACCGGACTCGGCGAAGACCATCTCGCCCGGGTTGAGGCTGATCTCGAGGGCCGGGAGCAGGGTCCCGATGATCTTGTGCTCCACGCGCCTACCTCCCGGGCGCCGAGCCCGTTGCTAGCCGGCCGACTCCAACCTGGCGCCCCAGCGCTCCTCGACGCGATGCGCCTTGTAGATGGCGAAGGCGCCCAGCCAGGTGAGCACGAAGGCGGCGACGATGATAAAGCCCATGTTGGTGAAGTTCAGAGCCGCGATCGCGCTCCACGGCTCGCCCTGCCAGCGCAGCTGCCCGATCAGCACCTGGAGCAGCTCGACGGCGCCCACGAAGAGCGCCACGAAGACCGACAGCCCGGTCACGGTCATGTTGTAGAAGACCTTGCGGACCGGATTGGAGAAGGCCCATGAGTAGGCCTTGGCCATGAAGGCCCCGTCGGCGGTGTCCATCAGCGACATCCCGGCCGCGAAGATCACGGGCAGCGAGACCACCGCCAGGAAGGGCAGCTGCTGGGCAGCCGCGCCGGCCGAGATGGCAAGCAGCGCGACCTCGGACGCGGTGTCGAAGCCGAGCCCGAAGAGGAAGCCGATCGGGTACAGGTGCCAGCTCTGGCTGACGACCTTGAAGAGACGCCCGAAGACGCGCGTCATGAGTCCGCCGGCCGTCAGCTCCTGCTGTAGCGACACGCGGTCGTACTGCCCGCGGCGCATGCGCAGGAAGACCCCGAAGATGTCCAGCAGCACCAGCAGGTTGAGAACGCCGATCGCGACCAGGAAGACGCCGGAGACGCTGGTGCCGACCAGGCCGCCGATGCTCCTGAGCTGACCGCTGCTGCTGACCACGCTGACCACCAGCGACTTCACGGCCAGGCCCAGCAGCAGCGCGATCAGCAGGACCACGGTCGAGTGACCGAGCGAGAAGAAGAAGCCGACGCCGACGGGCTTGCGGCCCTGTTGGAGCAGCTTGCGGGTGGTGTTGTCGATGGCCGAGATGTGGTCGGCATCGAAGGCGTGGCGGAGCCCGAAGGTGTAGGCCAGCCCGCCCAGGGCCAGGAAGGCGGGGTGGCCGGCGCCGTAGCTGAGGAGGGCGCCCCAGCCCGCCACGTGGATGGCGACCACGGCCAGGCCGAAGCCGCCCAGTCGGCGGCGCTCGGCGGGGTCGAAGGCGCTGGTGAGGGAGCGCGTCAGGCTTGCCATTTGCGAACCTGTCTCACATTACCGGTTGCGCGGTGGGCGGCGCGCGAGTGAACTCGGCTGGGTGCCTTCAGCCTCCGCACACCGCGGGCAGGATGCTGATGGCGTCGCTTTCGCGGAGCCGGACCGGGTGCTCGCGGTCGAGGTGGACCTCCTGATCGTTGAGGAACAGGCGCACGAATTCGCGCAGGCGGCCGGACTGATCCTCGATGCGCTCTCGGCAGCCCGGGTAGCGGGTTTCCAGAGAGGCCAGCGCGTCACCCAGGTCGTCCGCCTCGACACGGACCTCGGACTGGCCGCCGCAGTGCTCGCGGAGCGAGCAAGGGATGCGGATGAGAGCCATCTGGCTGGCTCTCAAGTTAACTCACTTGCGACCTGGTCGCAACAACTCTGGGGCGGAAGCGCGAGCTCCAGGTTAGCCAGCCCAGGGCCAGCCAGGCCAGGACCGGCAGCAGGGTCATGGCCTCCAGGAGGTGCGCGGCCGAGAAGAGCAGGGTGGCTGCCAAGTTCAGGCCCAGGCTGACTAGGACCAGGCGCCGCCCGTCGTGCCGCCCGCCCGCCATGCGCAGGCCGCCCGTGAGGCCGAGGGCCGCGGCCACCGCGTGCGCCACGTCCTCGATGGTGGCTGCCCAGCGCTGCGAGGGCGCCACCACCATGTCGGTGGCGAGGGCGAACACCGCCCCCACCATGGCCAGCAGGGCCAGCGCCGCCAGCAGCCCACCCAAGACCCGAGCATCGATCTCAGGGAGGGAAAAACTCCTCCCCACTCGGTGGGGAGGTCCCTCCGCCAAAGGCGGAGGGGGAGGGGGACGTGGTGAGGACTGGGCCGGCTCCGCTCCCCTCCCCCCGTCTCCAACGTCTCCTCTCAGCGCCTCGTAGGACTTGATCGCCTCCGCCTGGGAGGGCGTCAGCAGCCCCGCCCCGCGCCACCGCCTCAGCTGCTCCTCGAGATCGTCCATCTCAGCCACCCGCCGCCCGGAGCGCCGGCGGCGGCTTCAAGAGCGCCGCGGCTGCCTCTCGCACCTTGACCCGGGCGGACTCCAGCCCGGCCGGCGCCCGCTCGGCGGCGCGCAGGCGGCGCTCGGCGTCCCGGATCGGCGCCTCCAGCTCGGGATCCCCCATCGCCCGTTCCAGCTCGGCGCGCGCGGCATCGACGCGGCTGGAGTCGCCCAGGGCGACTTCCATGGCCTCTTCGGCGGCGCGCACCTGTTCCTGCCGGCGCCGGTGCTCGGCCGACGAGTCGCGGTTGGCCTCCTCCAGGCGGCGCGCGAACTCCCGCGCCGCCTCGGCCTCGCCAGGCGGGAAGGGCACGATCGAGCTCACGTGGCGGGTGAGGACCAGCGCGTAACCCTCCTCGCCGCCCACCGCCAGGGATTCGTGGAAGCGGCCCGCCCCCGTGCTCTCCAGCAGCAGCAGCTCGGTCAGGACCGGCCGGTGCTTCGCCCACAGCTCGGCCGCGGTCCCCACGTGCACCTCGCCGCCATCCACCGGTCCTCGGCCGTCTGGCGTGTCGATGCGGTTGGCGTACAGAACGGCGTCCTGGAGGCGCGCGATCTCCGGCCCCGGTCCCGGCATCCGGAGCCCGCCCAGCGCGCGCGTCAGATCCTCGACCGCCTGCTCGCGCTCCATCTCCGCAGCCCGCACCGTGGCCTCGATGTCGGCGACGGCGGACTCGCGGCCGGCGGTCGCCGCAGCCACCTCCTGGGCCGCCTCCTCCACGCGCCGCTGCTGCTCCTGCTCGAGCTCGCTGAGGTCGGCCCGAGCCTTCCGCAGCTCGAGCCCGCGCTCCTCGAGGAGATGCGCCGAAGCCAGCATCTCGTCAGCTTCGGGCAGGCTGGGCTGGTGCGCCATCCGACCGAGCAGGGCGGCCAGCGGCCGCAGCTCCCCGTCGACCTGGGCGCGCTCCGCCTCCCCGCCCGGCTGCCGCCCGAAGAGAGCCTGGAGGCTCGACGGGCCCGCCCCCGGCGCCGCGCGCTGGGCGTCGAGCTCGGCCATCCGCTGGGCCAGCGGCGCGGCCCGCGCCACCAGCTGCACGACCTCGTCGCTCTGGGGCTCCCACTCGGCGTGGCGGGCCGCCAGCAGCTGCCCGCCGGCGGCGAAGCGCTGGTCGGCCATGGCGTCGAACAGATCCGCCACCGCCGCGGGGTCCTGCGGATCGACGTCTGTGGTCGGGGTCCAGCGAGTCCCGTCCCAGTGCCAGAGGCCGTCCGCCGAGACGGCGGCCTGCCAGTGGGCGCCGTCCCACCACCAGGAGCCGTCGGCCGAGAGTCGAGTTGCTGAGCCGGCCAGGACCTCAGGCCGCGCGGGTGTGTCCCTCATGTCCCCTGTCGGACATTGTGACACCTCCAGTGTTAAGCGAGGAAGTCAGAGGGTGCGGTGCCGGCCTCCGTGGGCGTGTCCGCGGGCCCGCGCGCAGGCGTCGCAGACGCCCACCACCAGGACCTCCGTGCGCACCGTGTGGAAGCGGTGCAGCTGTTCCAGGTGGTCCTCGAGCTCCCGGACCAGGTCGTGCTCGATGTGCAGGATCCCGTTGCACACCTGGCAGACGGCGTGCTGGTGCTCGCCGGTGGCGGGCTCGTAGTGCACCGGTCCCTCCCCCAGCCGGACGGCGTGCAGGGCGCCGGAGCTGGTGAGCGCGTCCAGCGCCCGGTAAACGGTGCTGCGCGAGAAACCCGGGGACTCCCGTTCCAGGTTGGTTGCGATCTCCTCCGCCGTGCAGTGCCCGCCCAGCCGGAGGACCGCTTCCCACACCGCCTGCCGCTGGCGCGTATGGCGCATGCCCTTGGCGAGCGGCGCGGCCAACGTCATCCAGGAATCACCCGCAGCTCGCGGCTGGCGGCGGTGAGCAGGCGGGCGCCCCCGGCTTCGACCACCACGTCGTCCTCGATCCGAATCCCGCCCCAGCCCGGGAGGTAGACGCCCGGCTCAACCGTGAAGACCATTCCCTCCTCGAGCGGGATGCTGGAGCCCGGGTCGAGGCTCGGGTCCTCGTGCAGCTCCAGGCCCAGCCCGTGGCCGACGCGGTGGATGAAGTAGGCGCCCTGTCCCGCGCGCTCGATCACCTCCCGCGCCGCGGCGTCTACCTCGCCCGTGGTGACGCCCGGGCGCACCCGCGCGATGGCCGCGTCGTGCGCCTCCAGCACGACCCCGTGCAGCTCCCGCTGGCGCGCATCCGGCTCACCGACCACCGCCATCCGGGTGGTGTCGGCGCGGTAGCCGTCCCAGGCCGCGCCGAAGTCGAGCAGGACCAGGTCTCCGGGCTGCAGGCGGCGGGCAGTCGGGCGCAGGTGTGGCTGAGCGGAGTTGGGCCCTGACTGCACGATCGACTCGAAGGCGGGCTTGGCGCCCTCGGCTCCCATCAGGGAGGCCAGCGCCATCCCGACCTCGAGCTCGGTCTGGCCGGCGCGCATGGAATCGCCGATCCGGTCGGTCACGAAGTCGGTGACCTGGGCCGCGCGCGCCAGCTTCTCCAGCTCGGCAGCCGACTTGCGCAGCCGGAAGCGCCGCAGCGCCTCGCCGGCGTCCACCAGCTGCGGAGCGCCCAGCTGCTCCGCCACGGCTACCGTCAGGTGCCGTTTCTCGACGGCCAGCAGGCGCGGCCGCCCGATCGCCTCGGCCACCAGCTGAAAAGGGTCCTCGCCGTCACGCCAGCTCAGCACCTCGACCTCGCGGGCGGCGGACTCGGCGCTCTCGCGCTCCAGGCCGGGGACGATCAGGCGCGCGCTCTCGGCGGTCACGCCCAACCCCATCAGGCGCTCGTGGGGATCGGTCCGGAAACCGGTCAGGTAGGCGATCGAGACCGGGTCGCTGATGTAGGCGGCGTCGGCGCCCGCCTCGGAGAGCCAGGCGCGCAGCCTGATAATCGGGGTCCCCGCAAAACCGGAGATTTGGGGGGGTGTTCGGTCAATCAATCGAGCTGATCTTCACCGTGTAGCTGAAGCCGGTGTCGGTGACCACCTCGACCTCGTCGCCGGCCTTGTGTCCCAGCAGCGCCTTGCCGATCGCCGACTCGTGGCTGACGCGGCCGGCCTTGGGGTCGGCCTCGGCCGGCCCGACCACCTGGTAAGACTCCTCGGGGCCGCCCTCCTCGCTGAAATGCACGGTGCTCAGCAGCTCGACGCGGCCGGTGCTGGCGGGCTGGATGAGCTTGTGGTTGCGCACGACCCCTTCCAGCTCCTGGATGCGGCCCTCGATGAAGGACTGCTCGTTGCGCGCGGAGTGGTACTCGAAGTTCTCGGAGAGGTCGCCGTGCTCGCGTGCGGCCTTGATCTTGGAGACGATCTCGGGGCGCCGGCGGGTGACCAGCTCGTCCAGCTCGCGCTTGACCTCGGCCAGACCCGCGGCCGTGATCGGAATCTCGGAAGCCATGGCCAATGAGTCTAGTTCTGCATACACTGCGCGCCGTGAGGCGTGCGGGACTGTCGCTGGTGCTGCTGGTGATCGGTCTGGCGCTGCTGGGCGGCGCCGTGATCGTGCTGGTGCCCAGCTCGCTGGTGCCGGACACCTTCCGCCCGCTCGACCACTACGTAGGGACCGAGGGCTCGGTGGTGGGCGCGGTCTTCGGTTTGGGCCTGATCTGGGCCGCCTTCCGGCCCGGCGCAAACCGCCTCTGGGTGCACCTCGCGATGCTGTACGGGATCCTGCTCATGGTGCGGGAGGCGACCCATCCCTCCAACGGGAGCTCGGCCTCGCTGGCTCCGATCCTGTTCGGGCTGGCGTCGCTGGCGCTGCTGGTGGCGCTGTACCCCGGCTTCGGGCGCCAGCCCAAGGCCATCCCCGCCGCCGAGGTGGCGCCTCCGCCCGGCAAGGCCCCGGATTGGCCGCCGGCGACGGCACCGCAGCCGGCCCCACCCCAGCCCTCCGCGACCGGGGAGGGGGAGAAAGCCTAAAGGCCGCCTGGGAGCAGCTTCTGGACCTCGCCGTAGAGCCGGCGCTGGAAGAGGAAGGAGAGGCCGTACATCCCCAGGCCCAGCAGCAACCCGATCAGGACCGCGGCCAGCGTGTGCAGCCAATCTGGGCGGATCGGCGCCACGGCCGTGATGTCGTCGCCCAGGATTACCGCCAGGGCCAGGGCCACCGGCGTGATCAGGGGCAGCAGCCGCAGCCGCTTGACGACGTCCGGCACCGGCGGCTCCGGCCGGGGCACCATGCGCTGGCCCATCACGCCGACCGATTTCACGTAGCGCAGGTTGGGCGTCACCGTCAGCACCACCGGCACCTGGTTCCCGGGCACCTTGGTGAGCTTGGTGGGCTCGACCAGGTACTGCTCCTGGCCGCCGCGGGTCTGGACCATCAGCATCCCGAGTCCCAACGAGGTGCTCATGTTGCTGGCTCCCATCAGCTGCCCCTGGACCAGCTTCGGCTCCTGGCGCCGGTCCTTGCGAGCGAGGCGCCAGCCGGGCAGGATGAAGGAGGCCATCAGCACGATTGGCAGCAGCCAGGCGGCGGCCGCCGCCACCTTCACGGGCAGCCCGTAAGGCAGGAGCAGCGCGATCAGCCCTCCGACCAGGACGCAGCCCGCGGCGGCGCCGAGGGCGTAGAGGCCGAGGCGGTCGACGAAGTCGGGGGAGTACCCCTGCAGCATGCCGCCGGCCTGCACGTAGCGCTCGCGCTGCCGCTTCTGTTGTGCGGGCGTGGCGGCGGCCGTGGCGGGCATCTTGGGCTTGACCTGGCGCACCTGGCGCCGGACCTGCTTGCCCTGGACGCGCCGCTTACCCATCGAGAGCGAGTGTATCGGTCAAGCCAGGCGCTTCAGCTGCGGTATGACCTCGCTCGCGAAGAGCTCAACCGCCGGCTGCGCCTGGGCGCGCGTCATGCCCGGGTAGTGCAGGCGGAAGACGATGTGCAGGTCGCGGCTCCCATAGGCCGCCAGCCAGGGCCGCATCGCCTCCACGACCTGGTCCGGGGTGCCGGCGGCCATGCGCTCCACGACCGCGCCGCGGTCGAGCTCCTCCAGCCGGTAGGGCGCCTCCGGCGTGTCGTTGGGCACGCGCCAGGCGGCGTAGGTGGCGAGCTGGTGCCAGGCCCCTTCGAGCACGTGGTCGGGGATCGCGCCGTCGCGGCTCACCCAGGCGTTCTGGAGGAGGCCGATTGGCATCCGGGCCGGGTCCTTGCCCGCCTCCCGAGCGCCGCGCTCGAAGGCGGCGATCAGGCGCTGGAACCAGCGCAGGTCGTTGCGCGAGGCCAGGAAGCCGTCGCCCAGCCGTCCCGCCCGCTCGGCGGCCTTCTCCACGAACCCTCCCATCAGGATCGGGAGCGGGTGGGCCGGCGCCGGCGTGACCGCCACGTCCTGGTACCGATAGTGCTTGCCCTCGAAGCTGAAGCGCTGCCCGGTCCAGGCCAGGCGGCAGATCTTGACCAGCTCGGCGTTGCGGCCCACCCGCTCCCGCATCGGGACGCCGAAGGCGCGGAACTCCTCTTCCCGCCAGCCCGGCGCCAGGCCCACGATCAGGCGCCCGCCGGAGAGGTGGTCGACCACGGCGCAGTCCTCGGCGAAGCGCAGCGGGTGCTGGAAGGGGCCCAGCACGACGCCCATCCCCAGCTCGACACGGCTGGTGACAGCCGCCAGCGCGGCCAGCATCACGGTCAGCGAGGGCAGGTAGCCGTCCGCGGCGCCGTGATGCTCGGAAACCCAGACCGAGTCGAAGCCTGCCTCTTCGGCGTCGCGGCTCAGCGCCAGGATGTCTGCGTACTCCTGCGCGAAGGTGCGGCCGGAGCCGGGTGGGAGCTGCCCGGTGAAGAGCCCTAAGCCGACACGCAGCGGCACCCCCTCAGGTTAGGAGAACGGGCTGTGCGGCCTCTCCTGCAGCTCGCCGTCCACGTACAGGTCCACCTTCTCGTTGTAGAAGCAGAGCAGGTTCTCGATCTTCGGGATCTCGGGAATCGGCGCCGGGTAGTACCAGACGAAGTCCTTGTGGACCTTGCCGTTGACGGTGAGGTCGTAATAGGAGGCGACGCCCTTGTACGGGCAGCGGGTATGGGTGTCGGACGGCGTCAGCAGCTCTTGCTTCACATCGAGCTTGGGCAGGTAGTAGCGCGGTGGCAGGTGGGTCTCGAACAGCAGCCGCGGCCGGTTGGTCTCGGCGACCGTGACGCCGTCCACGACCACCCGCACCTGGCGCGAGCTGTGCAGCACGTCCACGCGCGTATAGGGGTCGCGCGGGTGCACGAAGACCTCATCGTCCTCCTCGAACCAGGCGTCCATGACATCCCAGCGGAAGGTGACGTGATCCTTGAGTCCCGCCGCCTCGGCGACCGGCTCGGGGAAGCCCCAGGCGGAGTCGGGTGCACTCTTGCCACCGGCTTCCAGCGACCAGTAGCGAGCGCTGCCCAGGCCCGGGTGCTCGACGGTACGCGAGCTCGCCTTCAGCAGGTCCCGGCGGACGTCGGCGAGGGGGAAGTAATAGGCCGGGAAGTGGCGGGGGCCGGAGAAGACCAGCTTCACATTCCGGCTGTCGGCGACGGTCTCGCCGCCGAACCTGACGCGCACGTGGCGCGGGCTGACCTCGATGTCGGTGCGCGGCGGGGCGATGGTTTCCATATAGGGGCCAACCGCCCCTAGCGCGCCGCTGTTCCCGCCTCCACGCCGTCGACCACGAGGTCGAAGCGGTCGCCGTCGAGGCTGGGCTCAGAGCGCGTCTCCCAGAGCTCGGCCAGCGCCGACTCTCGGGCGCCGCGCCCGGCCGCCTCCCGGAGCAGCCCCGCGATCCAGGCCTCCGACATCGCGAAGGCGACCCGGCGGCCGAAGCGCTGCGCCGTGTCAGGATCGGCGCCCGCCACCGTGCCCAGCAGGTCGGCCACCTCCTGGCGGCCCGGCGATCCGAGCCGCGTCAGCTCGTCCAGGAAGGCCTCGGCGATGCCCGGCTTGGCGAGCACACGAAGCGTGTCCAGGCTGAGCACGTTGGTCGTGCCCTCCCAGATCGGCAGCACCTGGGCGTCGCGCAGCAGGCGCGCGATCCCCGTGTCCTCCATGTAGCCGGCGCCGCCCAAGGCCTCGATCGCCTCGCTGGCGCCGGCGACCGCCTGCCGGGCGGTGTAGAGCTTGGTCAGGGAGGTGCCGACCCGGAAGAGCAGCTGCTCCTCCGCGCTCGCCACCCCGCACTCGACGCGGCCCATGAGCGCGGCCACGCGCATCGTCATCAGCAGCGACGACTCGGCCTGCAGCGCCAGCTGGAGCAGCACCTGCCGCTGCAGCGGCTGCTGCTCGAGCGGCCTGCCGAAGGCCATGCGCTGGGCGGCGTAGCCGCGCGCCAGCATCAGGCCGCGCCGCAGCGCCGCCGACGACGCGATGGCGTTGTGCAGGCGCGTGATGTTGAGCATCGGCGTCATCTGCGCGAAGCCGCGGTCGAGCTCGCCCACCTGCTCGGCGACGGCGCCCTCCAGGGTGACCTCGCCGGTGGCCATCGCGCGGGTGCCGAGCTTGTCCTTCAGGCGGTCGACGCGATAGTGGTTGCGGCCCCCGCCCGCGAGCAGGCGGGGCACCAGGAAGAGCCCCAGCCCGCGTGTCCCCGCGCCCGCACCTCGCGGCCGCGCCAGCGCCAGCACCACCTCGCCGCCGACGTTGCTGCAGAAGTACTTGCGGCCGTAGAGGCGCCAGCCGCCGTCCTCGCGCCGCGCCTCCACGGCGTTGGCGCCGACGTCGGAGCCGCCCTGCCGCTCGGTCATCCACTGGCCCGACGTCCACGCCTGCTCGGGGTCGCGGCTGACCAGGTGCGGCAGCACCTCGTCGCGCAGGCGGTCGGGACCGAAGTCGCTGATCACGCGGGTGGCGGCGTCGGTCATCGAGACGGGGCACATGTAGGTCGCGGTGCCGGGCTCGAAGAGGTAGCAGAGCGCGCTGTGCACCACCCTGACCTCGGGCCCGGCCAGCTGGAGCGCCTCCTTCTCGTAGGGCATCCCGGCCAGGCCGAAACGCGCTGCCACCGCCGCCAGCCGCCGCCAGGAATCCGGATAGACGACGTCGTCCACGCGCTCGCCCCAGGGGTCGATCGGGCGCAGGTAGGCCGGGTTGCGCTCGCAGTCGTCACCCCAAAGCGGGAGCTCGCCGGCGGCCAGGCGGCCCATCTCCTCGAGCTGCGGCTCCGCCCAGGCGAGCGTGGCCGGACGCAGCCAGGCCTTCAGCAGCGACCGCAGCGCGGGGTCGGCGAGGTAGGTGTTGCCAGGCAGCAGGCGCATGTTCAAACTCAGGCTAACCGGATCGTTGGCCGATTCAAGAGGGGGTTTGGAGCATGAGACGGGGACGCTCGCTGATCGTGGCGCTGGCCGCCATCGCCGCGCTCGCGCCGGTGTCTGCCCAGGCCGCCACGGCGGCTTTCCACAACTTCGGGCCCAACCTGCTGGCCGACTGCCCGAACCCGGAGGGCATCGCCCTCGACCCCGCGGGCAACCTGTACGCAGCCTCGTTCCACGGCACGCCGTCGGCCAACATCTGCGTCGTTAACAGCGGCGGCGCCCTGGTCAGCAAATTCGCGGTGCCACCGGGCCCCGCCGGCGTCACCAACCTGCTCGGCGAGCTCTTCTCAGGCGGCAGCCTCTACGTCGTGGACTTCGCCAGCGGGACCGCGCCCAACGGCCGCTTCCTGCGGATCGACCCGGCCACCCATGCCATCGCCACACTGGCCACCGGCTTCGCCGCGGCCAACGCGATCGCCGAGGCCCGGGACGGCAGCTTCTTCATCTCCGACTCCTTCGCCGGCACCATCACCAAGGTGGCGCATGACGGCTCCAGCCAGCAGGTCTGGAAGCAGGACGTGCTGCTGACGACGACGGGCTTCCCGCCCTTCGGCGCCAACGGCGTGGCCTTCGACCGCCTGCAGAGATTCCTGTACGTCGCCAACACCGGCGACAGCCGCGTGCTCCGGATTCCGGTGCTCGAGGACGGCAGCGCCGGCCCGGTCGAGATCTTCGCCGACGGCGCCGCCATCGACGCCGCGCAGCACACCACGGAGGCCCTGCACGGCGCCGACGGGATCATGTTCGACGTCACCGGCAACCTCTACGTCTGCGCCAACCAGGCCGACGAGGTCCAGGTCCTCTCGCCGGACGCCCAGCTGGTCGCGCGCTACGACGGAACCGGCGCTGATGCGCTCGACTTCCCGGCCAGCCTGGTCTTCAAGGGCCGCCAGCTCTACGTGACCAACCTCTCGCTGTTCGACGGCGGCGTGAACTCCAAGCTCTCGCTGATGACCGTGCCCCTGCCCGGGGTGCCCCTGACCCCCAAGGGCTAGAGCCCGCCGCGGTAGAGCCAGTCCTGCTGGCGGGCGGTGAGGCTCTGGGGAAGGGCCAGCAGCCGCGCGCGCAGCCAGCGCGCCGGCGCCCGCCGCCACTGGAACACGGGCATCACCTGGTGTGAGAGCCGCACGATCCGGCCCGTGCGACCCGCGCGGCGGCGCTCGTAGGCGCGGAACGCGGCTTCGGAGGGACCGCGCGCCGTCATCTCGGCCAGCAGGGCGGCGGCGTCTTCGAGCGCCTGGTTGGCGCCTTGGGCCAGGCTGGGGAGCATGGCGTGCGCGGCATCGCCGACCAGCGTCACCGGCCCGCGTCCCCAGCGGGCGTCCGGCTCGCGGTCCGCCAGCTCGTTGAGGAGGACCGCCTCCGGCGGGGTGGCCGCGATCAGCTGGGGGAGGGGCGTGGCCCAGCGCTCGACCCCGGCCGGGATGGCGGTCTCGCCGGCATCGCCGGTCAGGAACCAGTAGACCTGGCCGTCCGCGACGGGCAGCCAGCCGCCGTGCCGGCCCCTGCCCAGGACCAGGCCGGCCATGGTGGCGTCGAAGCCGTCCGGCGCCTCGGCGACGCCGCGCCAGGCCACCCAGCCCGAGCGCCGGGGCTCGGCCCCCAGGCCCAGGGCCTCGCGCACCACCGAGCGGATCCCGTCGGCCCCCACCAGGAGGTCGGCCGCCTGCCAGCCCTCGGCGGTGCGCACCCTGACCTGGTCGCCGACCGCCACGTCCGTGACCTCGGCGCCCCGCCGCACCTCGACCGCCAGCGCCGCCAGGAGGTCGGCGCGGCTGACACCCCGGAGAGGATGGCCGTAGGTCGCCTCGAAGGTCGTGGCGTCGAAGCGGTTGAGGATGCGGCCGCGCTGGTCGTAGGTAGCGATCCCGGCCAGCGTCACCGATCGGGCGCGGACGGCCTCCAGCGCGCCCAGCCGCTCCAGCGCATGCCCGGCCGGCGGGTAGAGCAGCAGCCCGGCGCCTTCGGCCACGCCCTCCGGCCGCCGCTCGAGCACCGTGACCTCTACGTCGCAGGCCGCCAACGCGCGCGCGGCCGCGAGCCCGCCCACGGCGCCGCCAACCACGATTGCGCTGGTCACGGTTTGGCGTCATTATGACGTCGAAATGGCGGAGAGCAAGGCGACCACCGTGCGCTTCGTGGACCAGGTGTACGAGCGGCTCGAGAAGGCCAGCCGGGCCAGCGGGCTGCCCATCAACTCGATCGTGGTGGTGGCCGTGCTGGAGTGGCTGGAGCTGCACCCGCCCGAGCTCATCGGCCGGGGACCTTCGGGTTTGATGCCGCTCCGTCCGGGCGCGCTGCGCCGCCGCCTGCCCTGGCCCGCGTCGCCAACCGCCTTCGACCAGTTCAGCCGCTCGGCCCAGTCGGCGCTGGCTCGCGCCCAGGAGATCGCGGAAGCCAGCGGGGAGGGCCAGATCACCACCGGCCACCTGCTGGTCGCGCTCGTGCGCGCGGGCCTCGCGGCCAAGGTGCTGGCGGCGCTCAAGGTGACCGAGGAAGCGCTCGGGCACCGCCTGCTGCACAGCACCGGCGAGCCTAAGCGCGGGGTCCTGCTGCCCACCAGCCGTTTCCGGACCGTGATCAAGCTGGCCATGGAGGAGGCGGAAGCCGCGCACATGGGCTACGTCGGCAGCGAGCACCTGCTGCTGGGGGTGATCCGGGAGGGCGAGAGCGAGGCCTCCCGTCTGCTCTTCGAGCTCGAGGTCACCGAGGCCGCGGTGCGCGCCCAGGTCGCCCAGCTGGCCGGAGTCGAGGAAACCTAGATCGCTCAAGCGGGGTAACCGCTGAGAGGATTCCTGGTGCTGGCGACGTATCCCGGTCAGAGGGTGCATGAGGAAGACCTTGTCGAGCGGGCGCGGAACGGCGACGCCGAAGCTCTCGTGCAGCTTCTGGAGCCGCTGGCCGAGCCGGCTCACCGGCTGGCCACCGGGCTCCTACACGATCCCTGGCTGGCCGAGGACGCCGTGCAGGAGGCGGCCGTGAAGGCCTGGCGCCACGCTCGCCGGCTGCGCCCGCGCTCCTCTGTGAGGCCCTGGTTCCTGGCCATCGTGGCCAACCAGTGCCGCGACCTCCGGCGCCGGCGCTGGTTCTCAGTGATCCGGCAGGCGGAGCCCGGCCGGCAGGTGGCTGCGCCGGACAGCGACCTGGCAGCGACTGCCGACCTCCGGCGCGCGCTGGCCGGGCTTCCGCACCAGCAGCGCCTGGCGGTGGTCCTCACCTTCTACCTCGACCTGCCGTTGGAGGAGGTCGCGGCGGTGGTGGGGATCTCGGTTGGTGCCGCGCGCTCCCGCCTCTACCGCGGGCTGGCCCGTCTGCGCCCGCTGCTTGAGATGGAGCCAATACGATGACCGATCTCACTCCCTACCGGGCGGGCGTCCAGCGTGCCCTGGATGCGGTTTATGTGCCCGCGCCGGCGCTACCCAGCCTGATCCGGGCGGCCGTGCTCGACGCCCCGGCCCGGCAGCGGCGCCCAGGACCGGCGCTGGCGGCCGTCGCCGCCGTCTTGCTGGCGGCGCTCGCCGTGGGGACGGTGGTCTGGGGCCGGGCCGCGCTTTCCCGGTCGCACGTGGCCGCCACGGCTCCGCCTCCGTTCGCGGCGCCGGGTCCGCTGACGGCACCGGCAGCGCAGGTGGCCTGGGTCGTGGGTGGCGTAGAGGCCGCCGGCATCGACCCCTCCGGGCATCAGGTGGGGAGTATCAAGGGCGCCTTCGGCCCCTACCTGAGCTACCGATCAGGCGACGGCAAGACGGTGGTCGCCATCGATGGGGCCGACATCCGCGTCCACGACGCCGGGTCGGGCGCACTGCTCGCGACGGTGGCGCGGCCGGCGGCAGGGGTCGGCGACGCCGCCTTCAGTCCCGACGGCCGCTACCTGGCGCTGTTGACGACCGATGTCCCCGAGCACGTTCAGCTGCTGGACCTTGCCCAGGGAAAGCTCGCGAGCGATCTGGCGCTGGCCAACGCGAGCGAGCGCTACCACGGCTTTATCACCTTTCACCCTGACGCTGGTTACCCCGAGCTGTTCGTGATCAGCCACGTCGCCAGTGGTCCTCAGCTGATCGTCCTCGGCTACGTCCACGGCAATCTGCAACTGATCCGCGAATCTGGGATCTCGATGCCGAGCTGCGGCGATCCGGCGCCTCTGACGTCGCACATGCTGGCGGACGGCCGGACGCTGGCCGTCTTCTGCCACGAGAGCGGCCAGCTTTCGCTGGTCGACACCCAGCGCCTGACAGCTGCCCATGTCGATACAGGCCAGCAGAACCCGTTCTGGTTCTCGCCGATCTACTCCCCCGATGGCACCAAGCTCTACCTCCACGACATCTTCAGCGAGACCGTCACCGTCGTCGACCTAGAGAGCCGGAAGGTGGGCGACCCGGTCAAGATCACGGTCCCGGCGTCCCTGGCCCAGAAGCTGGCCGGCTGGTTCGTGACAGAAGCGGAAGCGGGTGGCATCGCCGACACCCAGCCCATCTCGCCCGACGGCTCCCTCCTCTACCTGGCGGAGCCGAACGGCCTGGTCGTAATGAGCACGCGGTCGATGACTCCGACCCAGGTCCTCCTGTACGGGCGCAAGGTGACCGACGTATGGGTTTCCGGTGACGGTGCCCACGTTTATGCTCTGGTGGACGGCCGCCTGGCCATCCTTGCCGACCGCCGTGCCCCGGTCGAGGCGAACGTCAGCGCCGGCGGGTTCCTGTCCGCCGCTCATGGCTAACCCCGTCCCCCTCCGCCAGCTTGGCTGCCACCTCTCCGCCTGGCGGGGAGGAGTCTTGACCCCCCTTGAAGACCCGGAACAGTAGGTACAGCGAGGGCAGCAGCAGGGCCATGCCGATCACGATCACGACCAGCAGCGCGTTGAGCGTGCCGCCGGGCGCCGCCGCGGCATCGATGGTGAGGTTCGGTGGCAGCAGGTAGGGCCACTGGCCCACGGCCCACGCCCAGAGCACGAAGAGGACCTGGGCGACCACCGCGACCCGGGCGGTGCGGGGCCGCGAGCGCCAGACGGCCCATAGCGCCAGTGGCCCGTTGACCACGGCCAGGATCACGAGCGGCAGGCCCCGGCCGGTGAGCGCGTGGCTCAGGCTCGGAGCCAGCGCCGGCGCCAGGACCAGCGCGGACAGGCCGAGCACGCCGGAGGCCAGCGCCGCCCCGATCGCGCGCCGCCGGAAGTCGGCCTGCAGCGGAAAGCCTTCGGTCTCCACCATGAGATAGGTCGCCGCCAGGTAGGCGCAGATGGCGACCGCGAAGGCGCCGACCAGGAATCCGTAGGGGGTCGCCCAGGTAGCGAGGTTCCCGGAGCTGGCGGCCGCGGCCGCGCAGCCCAGAAAGAAGGGGGTGATCACGCTGGCCCCCCCGAAGATGGCGCCCCAGGGCGACGCCGGGCCCACGGCCTGCCGGCCGTGGCCCCGAAAGGCGAAGGCGGCGCCCCGCAGCACGATCCCTGTCAGGGCGATCGTGAAGGGCAGGTACAGCGCGACCGCCAGCCTGCCGAAGGCGGTCGGAAAAGCCGTGAAGAGCCCGGTGATCATGAAGATCAGCCAGACGTGGTTGGCCTCCCAGACCGGACCCATCGCCTCCGCCACCGCGCGCCGCTGCCCGGCCGCCCGGGGCCCGGTCGCCAGCAGGTCCCAGACGCCGCCGCCGAAGTCGGCCCCGGCCAGAACCGCATAGGCCGCAAGCGCCAGCCACAGGATCCCGGCGACGACCCCCGCCTCGGTCATGCGCGCCGCTGCAGGAGCAGGCTGGCCGTCGTCATGGCCAGCACGCAGTAGATGAGGAAGAAGATTACGAAGGTGGCGCCCAGCGCGGGCGCGCTGGTGGCCGCCTCCGAGGTGCGCAGGATCCCATAGACGATCCAGGGCTGGCGGCCGAACTCGGTCACGAACCAGCCGGCCTCCATGGCCACCACCGAGGCCGGTCCGGCCAGGACCAGCCCCCACAGCAGCAGGCGCGGCAGCCCGCGCCGGCGCCACCAGACCAGCCAGAAGAGCAGCGAGCCCAGGCCCAGCAGGGTGCCTAGCCCGACCATGGTGTCGAAGGAGAGGTGCACCAGCACGGGATTGGGGCGGGCATCCGCGGGGAAGCTGTCGAGCCCGCGGACCTCGGCGTTGGGGTCGAAGGCGGCGAGCAGGCTCAGCGCGCAGGGGATCTCGATCGCGAACACCACCCTCTGCTGGGAGTCGAGCGGGATGCCGCCGAGGTGGATGGGCGCGCAGCGCTGGCTCTGGTAGAGGCCTTCCATGGCGGCGAACTTGGCCGGCTGGCCCTGGTAGATGAAGCGGGCGCTGTTGTCCCCGGTGAGGCCGGCCAGCAGGATGGCGGCGGTGGCCATCACCATTCCCGCCGCCAGCCCTCGCCGGTGGTGGGCGTCGACGCGCCCGCGCAGGAGGCCGGCCGCGTAGACGGCGGCGACCAGGAACCCGGTGACCACGTAAGCCGAGACCAGCATGTGGGGGTCCTCAGTCGGCGTCGAGGGGTTGAGCGCGGCCGCCAAGGGGTCGACGCTCTGGAGATGGCCGGCGGCATCCAGGCGGAAGCCGGTCGGGCTGTTCATCCAGGCGTTGGCCATCACCACGAAGACCGAGCTGGCGGCGCCGCTGAGCGCGATCGGGATCCCGGTCAGCCAGTGCTGGAAGGGAGTGAGGCGATTCCAGCCGTAGAGGTAGAGGCCCAGGAAGATGGCCTCCGTGAAGAAGGCGAAGCCCTCGGCCGAGAAGGGGAGGCCGATGATGCTGCCCGAGAAGGCCATGAAGCGCGGCCAGAGCAGGCCCAGCTCGAAGGAGAGCACGGTGCCGGAGACCGCGCCGACCGCGAAGAGGATCGCGAAGGCCCGCGACCAGCGGCGGGCCAGCCCCAGCCAGACCTCGTCCCCGGTCCGCAGCCACAGGCCTTCCGCGATCACCAGCAGCGCGGGCAGGCCGACGCCGAGGACGGCGAAGACGATGTGGAACCCGAGCGAGGTGCCCATCGTGGCGCGGGCGAGCGTGACATTGTCCAACTGGGACCCGGACCCCAGTTTGGCTCAGCGCCCGGCGTCGATGGGCGCCGGCGGCGGCCCCTCCCTCAGCAGCCGCTCCAGCAGGGCGCCCAGACGGCGCGGCGCGAAGGTCTCGGTCGCGGCCGCCTGGATCTCGGCCGCGCTCCACCAGCGGTGCTCGGCCAGCGCCTCGACCTCGTAGCCCTGGTGGCCGGCGGTGCTGACCTCGAAGGGCGGCACATGTGCCAGGAAGTAGCGCTCGCGCTGGCGGTACCAGTTGCCGTCGGGCGCCGGGAAGACGTGCTCGCGGGTCCAGATGCAGGGGCCCAGCGTGACCACGCTCAGCCCCACCTCCTCGACCAGCTCGCGCAGCGCGGCGGCTTCGTGGGTCTCGCCGGGATCCAGGCCGCCGCCCGGCGTGAACCACCACCAGCGGCCGGTCGGGACGTCGACCAGCCTGAACAGGAGCACGCGGTCGTCAGGGTCGAGCAGGACGATGCGGGAGGCCGCCCGCGGGAGGGGGTCGGCTTCGGTCACCTCAGGTTCTGGGGCGCCACCGCCGGGACGATGATCCGCTTCTCGTACTCCACGCCGCCCTGGGTGAAGTGGCCGATGTACATCACGGCGGGCTCCAGGTAGCCGTGGGTGCCGTCGGTGGCGACGACGTAGACCAGCTGCGCCGTGTCGAGCACCACCTGGGGCCCGGTTCCACCCTCGCTGCGGGCCAGGTCGTTCAGCTGCTGTGCGGTGGCGACCCCGTAGTTCGCGAAGTCCATGACAAGGGGCACCGGGGCGGCGGCCTGGAAGATCGTGAGATCGCCGCGGACGGTGGCCTCCCAACCCTCCTCCCGGCCGCCGGAGCCCACCTCGAAAGCGGTGAGGCCGACGCTCACGACGCGGCTCCAGCGCACGTCGGCCAGGGCCCCGCTGCGGTCGACGGCCGGTCCCTTGGCCGACGCCTCAGGCAGCACCCCGTGCGCGCCCAGGTAGTCCCTGGCGGCCTTGGCCGCGCTGGCGTCGTCGGGGGGGCTGCCCGCCGGCTCGGGGCCCTTGGGAGTGATCACCACCCGGGGTTCGCTGCCCAGCGCGGGGTCGGTGGCGAAGACGAGCATCGTGAAGTCAGGGCCCGCGTAGGCGCCCAGCGCGCCCGCCGGCAGCGCGGCGTCTCGCACCGGCGTGGCTCCGATGGCGGCCGCGAAAAGGTCGGCGTCCGCCGCCTTCCATTCCGGGTAGCGGCCGACCTCGGCGGTGCCTGGCAGCGCGACCTGGGCCGTGACCGCGGTCACGGTGACCGGGCCCGTGTACGCGGCCCGCTGGACCGTGGTCGGGGCCGCGCCCTGAGGTGGCGTGGCCGCCGGCGAATGCAGCGCCGGCCGGGGCAGGGGTCCGAAGGTCCGGGCATTCTGGTCGGCGCCGGCGGCACCCCGGGGGCCGGCAGGCTGGGCGAGCGAGCCGCTGGTGGTGCTGCCGGCGCTGTGGGGACCGCTCAGGAGCAGGCCGCCGACCACCACCACCACCACGAGCGCCGCCAGCCCGCCCATCACAGGGGCCAGCTGAAGGCCTGCCGCCCTCTCGCGAAGGCGGATCCAGAAGCTGCGGCGGGCCTGGATACGCGACCAGAGCTCGTCCTCGAATCCGCGGCGGGGCCGCGTGGTCGCGAAGGCGCTGTCCAGCCGCTGCTGGAGGGATTCCAGCTCGCGCTCGTCCATCAGCCCGTCACCTCCGCCGCGGCCGCGCGCAGGGCGCGCAGGGCGCGGTGGTAGAGCATCTTGGCGGCGTCCTCGCTGGAGCCGAGCAGCGCGCCCACCTCCTGGAAGGAGAGGCCCGAGTGGCGCAGCGAGATGGCCTCGCGCTGGCGCTCCGGGAGCCGCTCGAGGAGCACCAGCAGCTCCTGGTACTGGATGCGCTCGGTCGCCATCAGGGAGGGGTCCTCGACCTCGGCCGGCTCGTGGGCCACCGCTCGTGCCAGGCGTTCCTTGCGGTTGCCGGAGCGGAGGTGGTCGAGCGCCGCGTTGCGGGCGATCCGGAAGAGCCAGGACGCTGGGGTCGCGCCCTGCGGCTCGTAGCGCGGGTAGGCCTCCCAGGCCTTGATGAAGACGTGCGAGGTCACGTCCTCGGCGTCCGCCTGCGACCCCACCTGTGTGCGCACGTAGGCGTAGATGCGATTGACGAAGTCCCGGTACAGCTCCTCGAAGGGGGGCTTTTCTCCGGGCACCGCGAGTAAGCGTAAATGCTCACTCTGGAGCCAACGCCCTCACCAACCGGTGGGTAACGAGCGGGCCTTGGTGTTCCTGGTGGCCCCACCCCTACGCCTCCCCTCAGGGGAGGGGGTCTCTACTCCGAAGCGCCTGCCCAGGCCCACCAGCTCCTGCCAAGTGGGTTCGGGCAGCTCGATGCCTCCCGCCTCTCGCGCCCGCCGGCTCGCCACCTCCGGCTCGCCCGGAATCAGGACTCCGGGCAGGGCGCGGCCCTGGTCCGCGATGTCGGCGGCCAGCCGCGCAAACGCGTGGCGGCCCCCGAACCACTCGGGGTCGATCACGGCCAGGAAGACCCCGGCGGCGTAGCGGGGGTTGCCGGGGACGCCCGACATGGTGCCCGCCGGGGTCGGCGCGGGGTCATCGATCATCGCCAGGGCGCCGAGCAGAGCGGCGGCCAGCGAGAGCCCGTAGCCCTTGTGGCCGGCCACCTGGCCGCCGAGCACGGTGAGCGAGCCCCCCTCGTAGAGCCGGGCCGGGTCGCGGCTCGGCCGGCCCTCGACGTCGAGCAGCGCGCCTTCCGGCACCTGCTGGCCGCGGGCGAGCGCGACCCGCACCTTGCCCTCGGCCACGGTGGTGGTGGCGAAGTCCATGACGAACGGGTCCTGGCCGGCGAGCGGGATCCCGATCGACCAGGGATTGGTGCCCAAGAAGCGGGTCGAGCCCCCGAAGGGCGCGGCCAGGCCGGCGCCCTCGCCGGCGATGCCCAGGGTCAGGATCGCGACCAGGCCCGAGCCCGCAGCGCGCTCCGTGTAGTCGCCGAGGCGCCCGACGTGGTTGGCGTGGCGCACCGCCGCAGCCGCCAGGCCGGACTCCCGGGCCTGCGCCAGCGCCCACTCCATGGCCTCCGACACGGCAGGGTGCGCGAAGCCCCGGCCGGCATCGAAGAGCGCCAGCACGGCGCTCTCCCTGACGATGCCGGCGCGTGCGCGGGGGAGCACCGTGCCGGCATCGATCTGCGCGATGTACTGCGGCAGCCGCTGAAGGCCGTGGGAGTCATGGCCGGCCAGGTTGGCGCCGACCAGGTGCCGTGCCACCTCCTCGGCGAGATCCTCTGGCGTGCCGGCCGCGCCCAGCACTGAGGCGGTGAAGGTGTGCAGCGCGCCGGCGCTGCACACCCTGCCTACTTGAGATTTATTTGGCGCCGACCGCCTGGTTCCAACGCGGGAAGAACCTACGGTTCCTCCCGCGACCCTACCTCCCTTTGGTGCCAAGCCACGTCCCCAACGCCTGGAAGACGGACTCACACGCGCGGGCGTAGCCCGCGCTTACTGCGTGGCCGGACTTCATTTGATCTCTATTTGGCGCCGACGGCTTGGTTGTAGGAGTCAATCTGCGGTTGCATCGTAGCGACCGCGTCGTCCATGGCTTTCTGCGGCGACTTCTGCTTGGTCACCGCCTGCTCGATCCCGACCTCGGCGGCCTGGCGAGCGGCGGGCATCACGCCCAGGATGCAGCCCTGGGTGGCCTTGTCCAGCTTGGTCGCGTGCAGCTGGTCGATGGCGGTCTTGAACTGCGGATACTGCTGCATCCACTGCTGGTCGGTGGGATCGTTGGCGGCTTTGGTGTCGACCGGGAAGTAGCCGGTGTGCGTGTGCCAGTAGGCCTGGTTCTCAGGCAGCTCCAGGAACTTCACGAACTCCCACGCCGCCTTCTGCGTATAGCTCGGTTTCTTGTTGACGATCCAGAGCGAGGCCCCGCCGATGATCGGTCCGCCCGCGGCCGACGCCTCGGAACGCGGGTAGAACGCGGTGCCCAGCGCGAACTTCACGCTCGATTGGTAGCCCCGCAGCGTGCCCGTCGATTCGACGTTCATCACCGTGCGGCCGGCCTTGAACGCGTTCTGGGCGTCGGTGGTGTTGCGGCCGGTGTTGAGGGCCAGACCGTCGTTCACCATCTTGGTCCACCAATCGACCACCTTGACGTCGAGCGGCTGGTTGATCTGCAGCTTGGTCGCGTTCTTGTCGCGGCCGTTGCCGTTGTTGCAGTACTGCTGGTCCGCGCGCGCGGTCCACTGCTCCAGGAACCAGCCGTAGATGGCGGCCCCGAAACCGTACTGCGTGACCTGGCCGTTGGCATCGCGCATGGTCAGCTTCTCGGCCGCCGCGCGGATCTCATCCAGCGTCTGCGGCGGCTTGTTGGGATCCAGCCCGGCGCGTGTGAAAGCGTCCTTGTTGTAGTAGAGCAGGGGCATCGACACGTTCCAGGGCATCGAGTACAGCTTGCTGCCGATCTGGTAGTAGCCGAGGATGTTGGGCTCCAGGTCCTTGGTCGAGTACTTGTCGTGATCGATGAACAGCTGCATCGGCTGCACGACGCCGGAGTCGATCATGAAGCGGGTGCCGATGTCGTAGATCTGCACCATGTCCGGCAGCTGGTTGGATTGGATGCCGGCCTTGAACTTGGCCAGCGTGTCGTCGTAGTTACCCGCATAGGTCGCGGTGACCTTGATGGCGCCCTTGTGCGCGTCATTGAACTTGGCGACCAGAGCATTGGTGGCGTCCTGGTTGGCGCCGGCCGCGAAGCCGTGCCAGAACTGCACCTCGACGCCGCCGGCCGGCGGCGTGGCGTTGTCGTCGAGCGGGTTGGCCGTGCCGGAGCCGCCGTTGCCGCCGCCGCAGGCGACCACCAGCATCAGCAAGCCGATGACCAGCCGTTTCAAATCCGAACCTCCTCTCCGCTCACCCGCGAACGGCCCCGGCCGTGAGGCCGCGGACGATGTGACGCTGCCCCAGGTAGATGAGGACCAGCGTCGGGACCAGTGCCAGCACGGTGCCGGCCAGGATGAAGTTGGGGGCGGTTGCCGCCTCCACGTCGCGCAGGCGGCTGATGCCGATCTGCAGCGTCTGCATCTCCTCGGTCTTGGTCACCAGCAGCGGCCAGAAATACTGGTTCCAGGCCGAAAGAAAGGCCCAGATCCCCAGCGCCGCCAGCGCCGGCCGCGAGAGGGGGACCAGGATCGACCACAGGAAGCGCAGGTGCGAGCAGCCATCGACCAGGGCCGCCTCGTAGAGATCGCGCGGGAAGCCGAGGAAGAACTGGCGGAGCAGGAAGGTGCCGAACCCGGCGGCCAGGAAGGGCAGCACCAGCGCCGGGTAGGTGTTGATCAATCCGTTGTCCGCCATGAACAGGTAGTTGGGGATGATGATGGCTTCCCAGGGGATCATCATGGTCGCCAGGAAGACCGCGAACAGCGCATTCCGGTAGGGCATGCGCAGGAAGGCGAAGGCATAAGCGCTCAGCGTTGCGGTGAGCAGCTGACCGGTCGTGATCAGCGCCGCCACCAGCGCGCTGTTGAGGTACTCGCGCGCCAGCGGGATCGCCTTCATGACGTCGGCGAAGCTCTGCAGCTGCGGGTGCGCGGGCAGCAGCGGTGTGGGATAGGAGGACAGCTCGTGCGCGCTCATCAGGCTGCCGGAGAGGGCGTAGAGCAGCGGGAAGAGCAGGATGAACGTGATCGCCACCAGCACCGCGTAGTTGACGCCGCGCCAGATGCCGGTCATTCGGGGTCCCCGCAAAATCGCAGATTTTGTGGGGTGATCATCGGTAGAAAACGCGCCGCTCGAGCACGCCGAACTGGATCGCGGTCACCGCCAGCACGATCGCGAAGAGGACGAGCGCCTGCGCGGACGCGTAGCCGAAGTTGGAGTTGCCGAAGGCGAAGGCGTTGACGTAGATCGAGTACACCAGGGTGGTGGTGGCGCCGGCCGGGCCGCCCCGGGTCAGGATGTGGATCTGGCCGAACGACTGCAGCGAGATGATGGTGGTGACCACCAGCAGGAAGAAGAGCGTCGGCGTCAGCAGCGGCAGCGTGATGTGCCATGTCATGGCGGGCGCGCGAGCGCCATCCAGGCGCGCCGCCTCGTACACCTCGTCGGGAATCGCCTGCAGCCCCGCCGACAGCACGAGCACGTTGTAGCCGAGCTGCAGCCAGACGCTGGCCAGGGCGACCGAGGCCAGCGCCTTGGAGGGATCGGTGAGCCATCCCACCGGGGGCAGGTGGAAGAAGTAGAGGAAGCCGTTGAAAACGCCGACGCCGGGGTTGAAGAAGATCGCGAAGACCACCGAGGCGGTGGCCACGCTGAACGCGAAGGGGGTGGCCATCAGCGTGCGGAAGAGGCCGATGCCCGCGATCCGCTGCTGGAGCAGGATCGCGATCAGGAGCCCGATGGCGAGGCTCGGGATCACGGTCAGAGCCGTGAACAGTGCCGTGTTGACGAGCACGTCCCGGAAGGTCGGCGAGGACAGCAGCTGCTCGTACTGGCGGGTGCCGACGAAGAGGGTGGGGCGGCCGATGATGTCGCTGCCGTGGAACGACAGGTAGACGCTGCGCAGCAGAGGCCAGAAGGTGAAGAACGCGAACAGGAGCAGAGAGGGGACCAGGAAGGCGAAGGCCACGGCCGCCTCCCGCGCCTGCCGGCGCGGGCGCCGTGCCGACGCCACCCGCGACGCGACGCGCCCTCTACCCGCCGCTTCCAAGTTCAGCGGAGCATATCGTGCCGTTCGTTAAGCGCGGGAGCGCGCGCTAGCCGTAGTAGCGGGCGACCGTCTCGGCGACGCAGACCGGCTTGTCGCCGCCCTCGCGCTCGATCGTGCACTCGGTGATCGCCTGGAAGCCGCCGTTGGCCACCGGCTCGACCGACTGCAGCCGGGCGCGCAGGCGCACCTTGCTGCCCGCGGGCACCGGGGCCGGGAAGCGCACCTTGTTAACGCCGTAGTTGATGCCCATCTTCACGCCGTCGACCACCAGCACCTCGTGGATCAGCATCGGGATCAGGCTGAGCGTGAGGTAGCCATGGGCGATGGTGGTGCCGAAGGGGCCCGCCTTGGCCTTCTCGCGGTCCACGTGAATCCACTGGTGGTCGCCGGTGGCGTCGGCGAACCTGTCGATCTGGTCCTGGGTCACCTCGTGCCAGCTGCCGGGGCCCATCTCCTCCCCGACGCGGTTGGGCAGGTCGGCGACGGCGATCGTGGTGGCGGGCATCGTCGTTACCTCCTCTTCAACTCTTGAGCAGCGGGCCGATCTCGCGCGGCCGGTTGGTGAAAACGGAGTCGGGCTTGCAGATGCGGCACCACATCACGCCGGCGACGTCGTCCACCGTCCAGACGCCGACCGCTTTGCCGGCGGCGTGGACCTCCTGCACGAGCTCGGGGTCCATGGCTCCATAGTGCGGCGAGTAGAGGTCGGCGCCGGCCTCGCTCAGCATCCCGACCGGGTCGATGGGGCGCGCGCCCTCCAGCAGGCCGACCTGGAGGCGCGGCTCCAGCAGCTTGAGCCGCTGCACCGAGCGGTGCTGGAAGGAGATCACGGCACAGAGGTCGAGCGTGTCCAGCTCGCGCATCAGCTCGACCACCTTCTCCTCGATGCCCGGGTAGGGGATCGGGATCTGCTTGAGCTCCACGGCCAGGCCCACGTCATGGGCTTCGCCCAGCTCCAGGAACTCCCGCAGCAGGGGCAGCTGCTCACCCTGCCCGGCATCGAGGCGCCGGAGCTCTGCTGAGGTCAGGTCGCGCACCATTCCGGTGCCGTTGGTGGTCCGGTCGACGGTGTGGTCGTGGATCACCATCAGCTCGCCGTCGGCGGACATGTGGACGTCGCACTCGATCAGGTCGACCCCGACGTCGATCGCCGACCGGAAGGAGGCCAGGGTGTTCTCCGGGTGCTCCGCAGGGTTGCCGCGATGGCCCCCGATGAGCGGCTGCCCGCTTGCCTGCGCCCGCGCGTAACGCTGGGCGAGCGTGGCGCGGGGAGCCAAAACGCGACCAGTCTATATTGGTGCCCGTGACCGCCAACCCGGGGACCCTGGGCGAGCTGCGGGCCTCCGGCCACGAGCGGGAAACCGTCAAGCAGGAGATGCGCCGCAACCTGCTGGCGCGCATGCGCACCGGCGTCACACCGCTCCTGGAAGGCATCGTCGGCTACGACGACACGGTGCTTCCCCAGGTCGCCAACGCCATCATCTCCGGCCACGACCTGATCCTCCTGGGCGAGCGCGGGCAGGCCAAGTCCCGGCTCATGCGCTCGCTGGTCGGCTTCCTCGACCCCGAGCTGCCGGTGGTCGAGGGCTGCGACATCAACGACCACCCCTACGAGCCGATCTGCCGGCGCTGCCGCGACCTGGTGGCCGAGATGGGGGACGCCACGCCCGTCGCCTGGCTGGCGCGCGACCGCCGCTACGGGGAGAAGCTGGCCACGCCCGATATCTCGATCGCCGACCTGATCGGGGAGGTCGACCCCATCAAGGTCGCCGAGGGCCGCTACCTGGCCGATGAGCTGACCATCCACTACGGGCTGGTGCCGCGCTGCAACCGCGGCATCTTCGGCATCAACGAGCTGCCGGACCTGGCCGAGCGGATCCAGGTCGGGCTGCTGAACATCATGGAAGAGAAGGACGTGCAGATCCGCGGCTACCGGATCCGGCTGGCGCTGGACCTGCTGGTCGTGGCCAGCGCCAACCCCGAGGACTACACCTCGCGGGGGCGGATCATCACGCCGCTCAAGGACCGCTTCGGGTCACAGGTGCGCACCCACTACCCGCTCACCGTGGCCGAGGAGATCGAGATCATGGAGGGCGAGCGGATGCTGCCGCCGGCCGAGGTGGAGGTCCTGGTGCCCGGCTTCATGAAGGAGATCGTGGCCGAGATGTCTCATGGCGCGCGGCGGAGCCCTCACATCTCGCAGTCGTCAGGCGTGTCCGTCCGGATGTCGATCGGCAACTACGAGAACCTGGCCTCCAACTCGGTCCGGCGCGCGGTCCGCACCGGGGAGTCGCTGGCGGTGCCGCGGATCAGCGACCTCGAGTTCCTGGCCGCCTCCACCGCCGGCCGCGTCGAGATCGAGGCGCTGGACGAGGGCAAGGAGGAGCAGGTGATGGCGCGCATCCAGCGCGGCGCCGTGTCCGCCGTCTTCGGGCGCCACTTCGCCGCCTCCCAGTTCGAGACCCTGGTGGGGCGCTTCGAAGAGGGGACGATGCTCGAGGTCGGGGAGTCGATGCCCGCGTCCACCTATGTGCGGGCGGTCGGGGAGTCGACCGAGGTCGACAACGCGGTCCGACGGCTGGGCCTGCCCGAGAAGGCGGAGGTGCGGGCGTCGGTCATCGAGTTCGTGCTCGAGGGCCTGCACCTGGCGAAGCGGCTCAACAAGGACGAGATGGGCGGTCGGGCCTTGTACCGCCGCTGAATCGGGTTTAGGGGCCCCCGCGAAATGCTTGCATTTCGCGGGGTTGAAGGACGAGATGGGCGGTCGGGCCTTGTACCGCCGCTAGGCCAATTCCCCCTCCCCGCCGGGGAGGGTTGGGGTGGGGGCCTACTTCTGGTTGTAGAAGATGTAGGCGAACACGAAGATCATCACGATCACCAGGAGCACGAAGAGGATCTCCACGCGGATCGCCAGCCGCACCAGCCGCTTGGCCCGGTGGGTGCGCTGGCCGCAGCGCTCGCAGTAGGCGGCGTTCGGGACCAGCTCGGCGTTGCACCGGTCGCAGTTGGTCTGGTAGGCGACGGCCACCGCCTGATTATTACGCTCTGACCGTGGAAGTCCCCGAGCACCGACCGCGCCCCGACGACTACGTGGTGATGCTGGCCCAGGTGCCAGAGCGGGTCAGCGACATCGCGCTCTCGCTCGAAGAGGACCGCCTCCACTACCGCCACGGCCCCGCCTTCCCGACCCTCCAGGAGCTGGTCGCGCACATGGCGCGGTCGGGCACCGCGGTCGATGCCCTGCTCCGCCAGGTCTGCATCGACGGCCGCCGCGAGGTCGATCTGCGCTCCGCGCTGGACCCCGGGCCCCCGGACACCGAGGGGCAGCCCTCGACGGCGGAGCTGGTGGAGTCGCTGATGCGCGACCGCCGGCGCACGGTGGATCTCCTGCGCGGGCTGACCGACGAGCAGTGGGCGCAGCCGGTCTGGGATTCGGTGCAGGGCGAGCTCACCCTGCTCGAGGTTTGCGACGCCATCGGCCGCCACGAGGCCGGCCACGTCGCCCAGATCCGGAACCTGATCGCGGTCCTGCCGGAGCCGCTCGACCTGGGGCCGATCTCAAGTTCGACCCCCGCCCCAACCCTCCCCGTTGGGGAGGGGGACGCGAACTAGGCCGCTGGGGTCAGGCGCACCACCGGTATCTCGCGGTCGGTCTTGCTCTCGTAAGCGCCGAAGTTCGACGCCTCGGCCACGATGCGCTTCCAGGCCTGGTCCCGCTCCTCACCGTGGAGTGATCGAGGGGTGACCTTGACCCGCTTGCCCTTGATCTCGATCCAGACCGAGTCCGGGTTCTTGGCGAGGTTGATGAACCACGCGGGGTGGGTCGGCGAGCCGCCCTTGGAGCCGACCACGAGCAGCGCGCCGTTTGGCTCGTCGAAGCGGTGGACGCTCACCTGCCGCTCCTGGCCGCTCCGGGCGCCCTTGGTGACGAGGAGCACCTGGTTCTTGTTCGCGCCCAGCTTGTACATGCGCACGCCCAGAGCGTTGAAGATGCGGGCGCCCCGCGCGGGCATCTTCTGCCCCCGGGTTCCGTTCGGCGTTATCTGTACGGTCATTCGTCAACCACCAACGCCCTGCCGCCGGCTCGATATTCCCACCGGGACCACCAGCGCCAGCTGGCGGGACTGCGCCAGCAGGCGGCCGCCGCGCGTCCAGAGCTCGCCGTCCTCCTCCCAGAAGCCACCCTCCGCGCGCTTGGAGCTGAAAACCCCGAGCAGGAATTCTTCAGGGCCCACCTCGATGAGGGGCAGCGCGGCTCGGAAGTGGACGGTCAGGTCCACGGTGGGCGCGTAGGCGCGGTAGTCGATGCGCGTGAAGAGGGCCGGCATCCAGGCGTCGGCCAGGCAGGCCACCACCGCGGCGTCGATGGGCACCGGCTGGCGGAGCCGCAACCAGCCCCCGGAATAGGCGCGGTCGCCGCCGTGGAAGACGCGGCCGCCGAGCGCGTAGCGGTAGTCGAAGTGGTCCGCGAAGCGAGGCTGGTGGGGCCGGTCCGGCGTGGGCGCCAGGTCTTCCGGCAGCGGGACCTCGGGCATCACGGCGTCCGTGATGTCGGGCCCCTCACGCGGCGCCGAGAGGGCGCCCAGGGCCACCGCCATCGTCGCGTTGCCCTGGGTGAGGCGTGCGCTCACCGTGCTCAGCCGCCCACCGCGCCGCTCCTCCCGGACTTCGATGAGAGAGGGGCCGATCGCCGGCGGCGCCGCGAAGTGCACGGTCAGCGAGCGCGGCGCCCGGCCGGAGCCGACCTCTGCCTCCATGGCCCGCAGCAGCACGGCCGCCAGGAAACCGCCGTGCGGCCCGCCCAGGCCGGTCCACTCGTCTCCGAAGATATGGGTGAAGCGGCCGGGCGCGACCTGCTCGACCGCCGTCGCCTGGTCGAAGGCAAGGCTCATGCGGGGGCTGTCACGCTGCCAGCACCTCCGCACGCAGGTCGCGCAGGCGGCCGGCGCTGATGGCCTCGCGCACGCGCTCCAGCAGGCGCGCCGTGAAGCGCAGGTTGTGCTCGGCCAGCAGGGCCACCGAGAGCGCCTCCCGCGCCCGCAGCAGGTGCGCCACGTAGGCGCGAGAGAAGCGGCTGCAGGTGTGGCAGTCGCAGCCCTCTTCCAGCGGACCCTCCTCCTCGCGGCGGGCCGTGCGCGCGATGTCGATCCGGAAGCGGGGACGGCCCATGTGCAGGGCCTGGCCGTGCCGGGCCAGCCGGGTCGGCATGGCGCAGTCGAAGGTGTCGACGCCACGCAGCGCGCCCTCCACCAGATCGTCGGGCTCGCCCACCCCGAGCAGGTGCCGGGGCCGGTCCTCGGGCAGCAGCGGCCGCACCAGGTCGACCACGCCGTACCAGTCGGCCTTGGTCTCGCCCAGGCAGTCGCCGATCCCGAAGCCGTCGAAGCCCATCTCGGCGATGGCCGCCGCCGAGCGCTCGCGCAGGCGCGGGTACACCCCGCCATGGACGATGCCCAGCAGCGCCTGCCGCTCCCCCATCCCGCGCTCCCGGAAGGCGTCCAGGCAGCGCCGCGCCCAGCGGGCGTTGCGGTCGGTGGCGGCTTCGGTGTAGGCCTCGGTCACGTGGAAGGGCGTGCACTCGTCCAGGCAGAAGAGCAGGTCGGCGCCGAGCGCGGCCTGCAGCACCATGTTGTTCTCGGGCGTGAACCGGTGCTGGGAGCCGTCCAGCCAAGAGCGGAAGACCGCACCCTCCTCGTCGACCCGCACCGCCTCCAGCGGGTCGTCCCCGGCCGTCGAGAGCGGCAGGCGGCGCCTGCCCTTGAGCTCGTCTGCGACCTGGCCGTGGCGGAGGCTGAAGACCTGGAAGCCGCCCGAGTCCGTGGCCAGGACGCCCTCCCAGCCCATGAACGAGTGCAGCCCGCCGCCGGCGGCGACCACGTCGGGGCCGGGCTGGACCGCGAGGTGATAGGAGTTGCAGATCAGCGCCTGCACGCCGGCCCGCCGCGCGGCGCCCACGTCCAGGCTTTTGAGCGCGGCCCGGGTGGCGACGGCGAAGAAGCCGGGCGTCTCCAGCCGGCCGTGCGCGGTCTCGATCACGCCGCGGCGGGCGTCGCCGTCGCGAGCGAGGACCTGAAACCGCAGCACCCGGATATTCTCGGCTCACGATGACAGACGACGAAGGCGGCCCGCCGGCAGAGGCCAGGCCGGCCAAGTCGCGCCGCAAGCCGGCCCGGGCGCGCAACGCGCAGTACTGGATGATCGTCAGCTCGCCCGATAACTTCCGCAAGACCCGCGACCACGGGTTCACGGCCCAGGGCATCAAGGTGCGCCACCGGCGGCGGGTGGAGACCATGCGCCAGGGTGATCGCGTCCTCTACTACGTGGCGGGGCGGATGGCCTTCGCCGCCACCGCCACGGTCACCTCCCCCATGTACGAGGACCACACCCCGATCTGGCGCACCGCGCGCCGCGAGGAGGACTACCCCTGGCGCGTGCGCATGCGCCCGGACGCCGTGCTCGACGAGGTGGACTGGGTGCCGGCCAAGGACGTCGCCTACCGCCTGGAGTACGTGCGCAAGTGGCCGCCCGAGCACTGGACGCTGGCCTTCCAGGGCCATCTGCACCAGTTCGCGCAGAAGGACTTCAAGCTCATCGAGGACGAGATCCGGCGCACCCGCCGAGCCCGGGCCACGCTGTCACAGCCGGCCCCCTCGGCGGTGCTGGATGAGTGATGACGGTCAAGGCCGTGCCCGACTTGCCAGAGGAGCCGGCGCCCGGGATCGCCCCGCCGCAGCACAGAGCGGTCGAGCGCGACCCCTTCGAGGAGCTCTTCATGACCGAGTACGGGCGCGTGGTGGCGATCGCCAACCGCGTGCTGGCCGACCGGAGCGAGGCCGAGGACGTGGCCCAGGAGGTCTTCGCCGACTTCCACCGGCGCCACCGCTCCGACGCCTCGTTCGCGGGCGCCTGGTTGCACCAGGCCGCCGTGCACACGTCGCTGAACCGGCTCCGCGGCAAGCGCCGCCGAGAAAAGCGGGAGCTGGCGCAGATGCTGGCGGAGCGGCCGGCGCCGCCCGACGACCCGGCCCGGCTGGCCGAGATCGCCGAGGAGCGGCGGACGGTGCGCATCGCCCTGCAGCGCCTGCGACCGAAGGTCGCGGCCGTTCTCGTCCTCCGTTATTCCGGTCTCAGCTACGCCGAGGTGGGCGCCGCCCTCAAGGTCGGAACCGGCCAGGTCGGCACCCTGCTTCGCCGAGCCGAGCAGGCCCTCAAGAAGGAGTTGGAAGTTGGCACATCTGTCTGACGGGACCCTCCGTCGCATGTACGACGAGCCCCTGGCGGTCCCCGAGACCGCCCGCGGCCACTACGCGACCTGCGCCGCTTGCCAGGGCCGCTTCACCGGGATCGCCGAGGACGCGCGCCAGATGACGGCCGCCCTGGCCGTGCCCACCGCCACCGTCGACGCCGCCGCCGCCCTCCGGGCGCTCCGGCCGCGCCTGCGGGCGCGTCCGAGGTTCGTCCTGCGCCTGCCTTCGCTGTCCGGCCGCTTCCTGCGCCGCGGGGCGCTGGTCACCGGGCTGGCCGCGGTGCTGGTCGTGACCGCGATCGTGACTCCACTGGCGCAGACCATCCGCAACGTCTTCGCGCCCACCCAGGTGCAGACGATCACCCTCACGCAGGGCTCGCTGGCCGGGTTCCCCGACCTCTCGCACTGGGGCACCGTCACCGTCACCCAGCAGCCTGAGCTCAAGCAGGCGGACAGCGCCGCCGCCGCGGCTGGCACCACCAAGCTGCCGGTGATCAAGCCCGGCAACCTGCCCTCCGGCCTGCCGGGCGCTCAGTACGCGACCCTCAGCCAGGGCGCGGGCAGCTTCACGTTCAGCAAGCAGAAGGCCGATGCCTACGCGGCTTCGCAGGGCGCCCGGGCGCCCAAGCTGCCGGGCAACCTGGACGGCTCCCGGCTGGACGTCACCATCGGTCCCGCCGAAGCCGCCATCTATGGCGGCGACCTCTCGGCCGCCGCCCAGCAGGGCAGCAAGGACGAGACGCCAAGCCAGGGCGGCCGGGAGCTCGTGCCCCAGCTGGCGATCGGCATCGCCAAGGCGCCCCACGTGACCTCGACCGGGGCCACCGTCAAGGACATCGAGAACGCCGTCGCCAGCCAGCCGGGTGTCTCGCCCGAGCTGAAGAAGGCCATCCTCTCGATCGGCGATCCCAGCACCACGCTTCCGATCCCGGTCGTGCAGGGCATGACCGTGAGCGACAACCCCACCCTCAAAGACGGCACCAAGGCCGCCTTCGTGGGCGACAACTCGGGCACTCTCGGCGGCGTCATCTTCATCCGCGGCGGCAACGTCTACGTGGTCGCCGGCGCCTACTCCGAGAAGACGCTGCTCGACGTCGCGAATAGTCTCTAAAGCGCTCTGGTAGACCTCCGGGAAAGGCGGGCGGCGGCCACCGCGGCGGCCGCCGCGCCCGCCGTCCACACCTCCGACCTGACCAAGCGCTACGGCAAGCAGGTGGCGCTGGCCGGCCTCACCATGACCGTCCCGCCGGGAGAGGCTTTCGGCTTCCTGGGCCCCAACGGCGCCGGCAAGACGACCGCCGTCAAGCTGCTGCTGGGGCTGGCCGCCCCCAGCTCGGGCGAGGGCTGGGTGCTGGGCCGGCCGCTGGGAGACCGCGCCGCCCGGCGCCGGATCGGCTACCTCCCCGAGCTGTTCCGATACCAGGGCTGGCTTAGCGCCCGCGAGGTGCTGGGCCTGCACTGCGAGCTGGCCGGCCTGCCGCGCTCGACCTGGCGCGACGAGGTCCAGGCCGCGCTCGAGATCGTCGACCTCGCCGGCCGCGCCGAGGACCGGGTGGGCACCTTCTCCAAGGGCATGCAGCAGCGGCTGGGCCTGGGCGCGGCGCTGCTGGGCAAGCCCGAGCTGATCTTCCTGGACGAGCCGACCTCGGCCCTCGACCCCGTGGGCCGGCACGACGTGCGCCAGATCATCCACTCCGTGAAGGAGCGGGGAACCGCTGTGTTCCTGAACTCCCACCTGCTGACCGAGGTCGAGATGGTGTGCGACCGGGTCGCCATCGTGGACCACGGGAAGGTGGTGGCCAGCGGGACGCTGGACGACCTGCTCGGAGGCCAGGCGGTGCGGATCCGGGTGACCGGCCTCAAGCCCAGCCAGCGCGCGTCGCTGGCCTCCTTCGGCGAGCTCGACGATGACGGGGAGTGGATCACCGTGCGCGGGCTCGACCCCGACCGCGTGCCCGAGCTGGTGGCGGAGGTGGTGCGGATGGATGGGCGCGTGTACCAGGTCGAGCCCCGGCACCAGACGCTGGAGGATCGCTTCCTGCAGCTGCTTTCCGAGCAACCCCAGCCACGACCTCACCCCAACCCCTCCCCCGGGGGGAGGGGGTCCTCCTGATGCCTCCGGCTCTGGTGATCGCCCGGCTCACCCTGCGCGAAGCCCGCCGCCGGCGGCTGCTGCTGATCCTGCTGGTGCTGACGCTGGTCATGGTGGCGGTCACCACCTGGGGCTTCAGCCGGCTATGGGACGTCCGGGTCGGCGGCCGCCCGCCGGGCGCCATCTTCGTGCGGACCACCACCTCCCAGCTGATGATCGTGGTGGCCTTCATGTTCACCACCGTGCTCGGCCTCTCGGCCACGGTGGTCTCCTCGCCCTCGATCTCGGGTGACCTGGAGAGCGGCCTCGCGCTGTCCATGCTGGCCCGCCCGATCCGGCGCTCCGACGTGCTGCTCGGCAAGTGGCTGGGCTTCGTGGCCATGGTGGTCTTCTACACCGGCGGCGCCGCGGCCCTGGAGATGCTGACGGTCGACTGGGTCACCGGCTACGTGCCGCCGCACCCGCTGGAGTTCGTCGTCTTCGTATCGGCGGTGGGCATCGCGCTGGTCACGCTGAGCATGACGCTCAGCACGCGCCTCTCGGGACTGGTGGGAGGCGTGATCGCGCTGGTCGGATTCTTCATGTCCTGGATGGGGGGCATCGTGGGCAGCATCGGCCTGGCGCTCCAGAACCAGCCACTGATGGACGTCGGCGCGGCCTCCCGGCTGATCATCCCCGCCGACGGTCTCTGGCGGGGCGCGATCTGGGCCCTGGAGCCGGCGATCGTGATCGCCGGTGTCCGTTCCGCGGGTCCCGGCGCGGCCTCCAACCCCTTCTTCGCGGCCGACCCCCCGCCAGCGGCCTACCTGGCCTGGTGCGCGTTCTGGATCCTGGGGCTGCTTGCGCTGGCGGTCTGGAGCTTCAGCAAGAGAGAGGTATAGCCTCCGCCCGAGAGTGCGGACGCTGACCATCGGGGGGTTGGCGGCGGCCCGGCTGCGCTCCGGCTGGGCGACCTACCTGCCGACTGCCTTCGGCCTGGCGATCGCGATCGCCCTCGCCACCGCTCTCACGGTGACGCAATCGCTGACCGACCAGGCGTCGCTCCAGGCCGCGCTGGCGCGCCTCGGCACGGGGGCGTTGGTCGAGGTCCAGCACACAGAGATGTACGACCACAGCGCGTACACCGGCTTCCAGCAGTCGGTCGCCGCCGCCAGCCACGACGACATGCAGGGCCTGCTCACGCCGCGTGGCTTCAACGTGGTCGCCGGCGTCTACCGTCCGGACACGTTCAACGGCGCCAAGGCGGGCGGCGACCGCGCCCTTCACTTCATCAGCCTGGCCTCCTACGACGACGTCCAGAGCCACGCCGACCTCGCCGCAGGATCCTGGCCGGCGGCGGTGCGCGATACCGACGGCAAGACCCTCCTGGTCTCGGTGCCACAGGTGGTCGCCAGCCGGCTGCGGCTGCAGGTCGGCGACCAGGAGTGCGTACTGGTCGTCGATCAAACGCACGGTTTCTGCGCAAGGGTGGCGGCCATCTGGGTGCCGCGCGACCTGACCGAGCCTTATTGGGGCGCCGAGCGGCTGGTGCCGCTGGCCTTCTTCGTGGGGCCGCAGGCCTACTTCGAGACCGTTGACGCTGCGCAGGGGCTGTCAGTCTCGCTTGCGACCGCAGTGCTGGCGCCGGACCTGGCGGCGATCGGTTCCGCGCAGGTCGGGCAGGTCCTCGACCGCTTTTCCCGGCTCCACACCCTCTTCGGCGTGGTCGAGCCCAACACCACGGTCAGCACCACTCTCGACAGCACGCTCCAGGACTTCGTCGAGCGGCGCCGGGTCGCCGCGTTCGCCCTTCAGTTGGTGGCCGCGCAACTGCTGCTGATCGCCCTTTTCTACGTCGCTTTCCTGGCCAACCACCTGCTCGACCAGAACCGGCGGTCGATCACGGTCTGGCGCACCCGCGGCTGGTCCTGGCCGGGCATCGCGTCGCTCCTGCTGGTGGAGATGCTGGTGCTCGCGGTGGTCGCGCTGCCGGTGGGCGTGGCGGCCGGGATTGGCGCCGCGCAGGCCGCCGCCCACCTCGCCTATGCCGGGGCCGGGGTGCCGGGGCTGCGGCTCGACCCCGGCGCGCTGGTCGCGCCGGTGGCCCTGGCCGCCGCTGTCGGGCTGCTAGTGATCGCCGTCCAGGTCGTGTTCGCCGCGCGCGGCGGCGTGCTGCGATCCCGAGCCATGGCCTCGCGGCCGCCAACACCCTCGTGGCGGCGACGCCACCTGGATCTTGTCCTCGCATTGCTGGCCGTCCCGCTGTTGGCGCAGGCGCGCCTGCTGGGCAGCTCGGACGTCCGGCAGGCCGGCGTCGGAGAGGACCCGCTGAGCCTGGTACTGCCCGGGCTCGGGCTTGCCTTCATCGCCCTGGCCGCGGTCCGGCTGCTGCCGCTCTTCGTGGCGCTCGCCTCGCGGCTCTGGCGTGGGGTCGAGCAGCGACTGGCCGCCGTACAGCTGCGGCGGGCGCCGGGCCAGCACGCGCGCCTGGCGCTGCTGCTGACCATGACCGTGGCGCTCGGCATCTTCGCCTCGACTTATGCCGGGACCTCCCACGCCAACGCCGCCGACCGCGCCGATTACGCCGCCGGCGCCGACCTGCGCGCCATCTTCGGGGGCGCGATTCCGCCCGACTTACAGACCCTGCGGGTGGACGGCGCCAGCGCGCAGTCGGCGGTCTTCCGCGGCTATGGGCGCCCGGGCGGTGGCAAGGACGATGTCTCGATGCTCGGTGTCGACCCGTTCACCTTGCCGGGGGTGGCCTGGACGCGGCCCGGTCTGACCCCAGCCCCCCTCGACAAGCTCCTGGAGCCGCTGGCGACCGGCGAGCAGGGCGGGCTGGTGGTCCCCGCGAACGCCACCGGCCTGTCGCTCTGGGTCGACGGTGCCGGCACCGGCTCACACCTCTCGGCGCGGCTCAGCGACGGCCTGGGCCGGCCCGTTCACGCCGACTTCGGCGTGCTCGACTACAGCGGCTGGCGACAGCTGTCGGCTCCCCTCGTCGCCGAGGTCCCGCCGATCCGGGCGCCCCTGCGGTTTCGCGAGCTGCGGTTCGACCCGCCGCGCACCCCGGGACGGATCGGGATCAGCGACCTGGCCGCGGGCGGGACCGCCCTGGCCACCTTCGAGCGGGCGCCGTCCGAGACCGATAGCCCGTTCAGTCCCAACGCGCAGCCGGGCGCCTTCTGGTGGGCGACGGACCAGGATTCGGGCGTCAGCAAAGGGGCCCTCAGCCCGCAGGACGCCGACGTCCGGCGTGACGGCACGCTGGTGGACACGGTCTGGCTCTACGAGCCGGGCGGGCTGCCAACTTACGTGCGCCCCACCGCCGCCCATGTCCCTCTCCGCGGCCGGTTGGTCACCCAGCCGGTGCCGGCGCTGATCGCATCGGGGGCCCTCCAAGCGCTCCAGCTCAAGCTCGGCGACGTCATCACGCTCGCCGTCGACAACGTCTTCGTGCCCGCCCGGCTGGTGGGGACCACCGACTACTTCCCGACGCTGTACCCAGCCGGCGGCGAGTTCTTCGTCCTCCAGGAGGACCTGCTGCTGATGACGCTCGGAGAGGCCAACCACCAGCGCCCGTGGGCGGGCGAGCTCTGGGTCTCGGCACCGCGTACTTCGGGGATCGCGCTCGCGGCCTTACGGCGGGTGCCGCAGGTGGTGGACGTCGTCGCGCGGGCGCAGATGGAGAGCGATGCCGTTCGCGCCCCGCAGCAGCTCGGGCTGGAGTCGAACCTCGGGCTCGGGTTCGCGGCGGCACTTGTGCTGGCGCTGGTCGGCTTTGCCCTTCACTTCCTGCTGGTGGCGCGCTCGCGCCAGGCCGATTACGCGATCCTCCAGGCCAACGGCATGTCCGGCGCCCAGGTCCGCGGAAGCCTGGCGGTGGAGCAGCTGGTCTTGCTCGCCTTCAGCCTGGCGGCGGGCGCCGCGCTGGGCGCTCTGCTGGCGGTGGGGCTGCTGCCCGTGCTGCAGTCCAGCAGCGCCCAGGCGGACCTGGTCCCGCCGACGGTGCTCACCGCCGACCCGCGGCTGGTCCTGGGTGCGCTGGCGGTGGTCGGCGCCGGTGGGCTGCTGGCCGGGAGGGTGATCGCGAGCGCCGCCGAGCCGAGGGACCTGATGACCGAGCTGAGGGCGCTCGGGTGAGCGCGTCCCCGATCGTCGACTGCCGCGGGCTGGTCCACATCTATAAGGCGGACGAGCTCGAGGTGGTGGCGCTGCAGGGCCTGGACCTGGCGGTAGAGGCGGGCGAGGTGGTGGCCATCGTGGGCGCCAGCGGCAGCGGCAAGACGACGCTCATGAACGTGCTCGCCGCCGTCGACCGGCCCAGCGCCGGCCACGCCAGCGTCGGCGGCTGGGACCTGGCCGCCCTCGGCGAGGGACAGCGCGACCGCTACCGGCGGGAGGTGGTCGGGTACGTCTGGCAGGACTCGGTGCTCAACCTGATGCTGCAGGTCACGGTCGAGGAGAACCTGCAGCTGCCGATGATGGCGGCCGGCGTGCGCTGGGCGGAGCGCCGGGCCCGGGCCCAGGAGCTGCTGCGCGGGTTCGGCATCTGGGACCGTCGCCGGCACCTCCCCGGGCAGCTGCCGGGAGGCGAGCAGCAGCGCCTGGCGCTCGGGATCGCGATGGCCAACCGCCCGCAGGTGCTGCTTGCGGACGAGCCCACCGCCCAGCTCGACCGGGCTTCGGCCAGCCAGGTGCTGGCCGACCTGCACGACCTCCGCGACCGCGACGGGACGACCGTGATCATGGTCACCCACGACCACGAGGTCGAGCGCTACGCCGACCGCGTGCTGCGGATCCGCGACGGCCGCACCTCGACCGAGAGCCGGGCGGCGAGCGGCGAGCTGGTCATCCTGGACCGCGCCGGCCGCCTGCAGCTGCCCAAGTCGGTGATCGCGGAGACCGGGTTGCGCGAGCGGGTGCGCGTGCGCGTCGAGGATGGCCGGGTGGTCTTGGAGCCGGGAGACGATGCCTGACAACCTGGTCGAGGCGCGCGGGCTGACCCGGCGCTTCCGCGCCGGCGGCGCCACGCTGGAGGCGCTCAGGGACATCGACCTGGACGTGGCCGAGGGCGAGCTGCTGGCGGTGGTCGGGCGCTCTGGTTCGGGCAAGACCACGCTGCTCGGCGTCATCGGCGGGCTCGACCGCCCCGACGCCGGCCGCGTCCGGGTGGCGGGCGTCAACGTCACGGCGCTGTCCTCCGCGGCGCTCACCGAATACCGCCTGCGCACGGTGGGTTTCGTGTTCCAGGCCAGCGGCCTGGTGGCGCTGATGACCGCCGCCGAGAACGTGGCCCTGGCACTCCAGCTCCAGGGCGACGATGCCGAGACCGCCGCTGCCGCAGCGCGGGAGGCGCTGGTGGCGGTGGGTCTCGAGGAGCGCGCCGAGCACCGCGCCTACGAGCTCTCAGGTGGGGAGCAGCAGCGGGTGGCGCTGGCGCGGGCGATAGCCAAGAAGCCGCGCCTGCTGCTGGCGGACGAGCCCACCGGGCAGCTGGACAGCGAGACCTCGGCGTCGATCATGCACCTCATCCGGTCGCTCCATGACGCAGGCACGACGGTGGTGGTGGCAACTCACGACGAGGCCCTGGCCGCGCTCGCGGACCGCGCGCTGCGCCTGGAGGACGGCGTGCTCCTGGGAGAGACGGTGCCCGCGTAACCACGTGCCGCGCGCCGCGTTTGACGCAGCGAGGACAGGGGATGCGCGGCGCAGCGTTGGGGATGGTTTTCTCGGCGATCCTCCTGCTCGGGGTCCCACGGCCCGTCCACGCGGACACCAGCTCGTGGTTCAAGGGCGACTACGATGTGCTGCTCGGCTACGGGTGCACCACGGTCTCCATCGAGCCCTTCGATCCGCGCTTCGGCTGCCCCGACGGTTACCGGGTTCACGAGGCGATCGACTTCGACACCCCGATCGGCACCCCGATCTTCGCGGGTTGGCCGGGGATGGTGATGACCGTGGGCGGTCGCGAAAGCCACGACTACGGCCCGCATTACGTGTTGATGCAGCTGGACGAGGGCCACGACATCCTGCTCGGGCACCTCTCGCGCGCGGACGTGGTGGTGGGCCAGAAGCTGCGTGCCGGCGACCCCATCGGCCTCACAGGCGACCTGGGCGAGTGCAACTGGCCCAACCTTGACTTCCAGGCCCGTCCGCATGGCGGAACGACCTACCAGTCGATCGACCCCAGCCGGTTCCTGCTCAGCCCGCCGGCGGCGCCGGCAGCGGCCGTCGCGCCGGTGGTGACGGTGACCGGAGATGCCGGCGAGTGGCAGCCCTGGCTGGATGCCCTGTCGATGGCCGCGGCGCCGACCGGCGGAGCCCTGGTCCTGCTGGGGTTGCTGCTCGGGCTTCGGCGCCGCCGGCGGCGGGGCCCGTATGCCTGAGCAGAGTCGAAGCCCGCATAACGAATCGCCCACAGCCACGTTTGACGCACCGAGAGCAGCAGATGAACAGAGCGGTGTTGGGGACGATCTTCGCAGCGAGCCTGCTGCTTGTGGCCGCCGCCTGCGGCGGCCAGATCCCGACGGCGACGGCCGCCTCGGCTGCTCCTTCAGCGTCGCCTTTCACCGCGTCATCGGCTGCGCCCTCGGCGAGTACGAGTGCGGCCCCCGCCGGCGCGCCGTTCGTCTGTGCCGACTCCGCGGGGACCGGAATCCAGCGCAGCAACGTGGTCGCGGTGCGAGCCGACCACAACGCCGGCTTTGACCGTTTCGTCCTCGAGTTCGACGGGCCGGTTCCCGGCTACAGCGTGACGCGCCAGGCGGACGCGAACTTCACCCAGGATGCCAGCGGCGGGCCAGTCACACTGGAAGGGACCGCCGGCGCGCTGGTTCGCCTGGAGCCCGCCGGCAGTCTCGCGTCCGCCCCGACGGCGGTCACCTTGAACTCCACCGCGCTCCGCGAAGGCCGCCAGATCGGCGACTTCGAGGGAGTGGTCCGGTGGGGCCTGGGCCTGGCCGCGCCGGCCTGCATGCGCGTCCAGACCCTGTCGGCGCCCTCGCGCCTGGTGATCGACTTCCAGACGACCTAGCTCAGATTCCCGCCCACCTCTGGCGCGAAGCAGAGCTAGCCCTCAGCTACGCGGCGACTTCAGGGTCCGGCCCACGGGCGGGATTTCCGAAGGTGGGCGGCGGCCTGAAGACCATGATCTCGCCATTGGGCCCGATGGTCATCTTCCAGCCGCTTTCATGCAGCATCCGGTGGTGCTGGTAGCAGACGAGGGCCTGGTTCTCGAGGTCGCTGACGCCGCCGAAGAACTCTTCGAGCAGCGCGAGCTGACCATCCGGCGTCGCCGGGACGGCGCCTACACGAGCCGGCCCCAGAACGGTCGGGGTTGTAGGCGTGCAGGTAGTTCTGGCAGGTGTGCCAGAACCTGCCCACGCTCACCTGCGAATCGGAAAGCGACTTAGCTCCCGGTCTCGTTACCTCCGCACGTGGCGGCCTTAACCGAAGGCTGGCCAGACTGGGCGTTATGAGCCCCGCCATCGCACTGATCGCGCACGACGGCAAGAAGCCCGACCTGGTCGCCTTCGCCATGTACAACCGCTCCACCCTGGCGCGCTGGGACCTGGTCGCCACCCAGAGCACCGGCCGCCTCTAGGAGCAGAAAGTGGGTCTGCGGGTGGAGTGCGTGCTCTCCGGCGTCGAGGGCGGAGACCTTCAGATCGCGGCTCGGGTGGCCACCGGCGAGATCGCCGCGGTCATCTTCCTGGTCGACCCCTTCGACCGGCACCCGCATGAGCCGGACATCCAATGCCTGCAGCGCGTGTGCCAGGTTCACGAAGTGGCCCTGGCCACCAACATCGCCACCGCGGACCTGGTCCTGAGCGCCCTGGACTCCGTGGTTACGGTGGGGGCGGCGGAAGCGTGAAGCGGATCGTAGTTCCGCGACCGGGCACGCTCTCGGCAGCGATGGTGCCGCCGTGCGCCTCGACCACGTCCTTGGCGATGGCCAGGCCGAGGCCGCTGCCCTTGGAGCCGGGGCCGCGCACGAAGCGGTCGAAGACCCTGGGCAGAAGGTCGGCGGGGATGCCCCCGCCGGTGTCGGTCACGCTGATCTCCAGCTCCCCGCCGCGGCGGCGAGCAGCGACGGTCACCGTGCCTCCGGCCGGAGTGTGCCGGAGCGCGTTGGTGAGCAGGTTGTTGACCACGCCGCGCAGGCGGACCGGGTCGGCGTCCGCGGGCGGCAGGTCGGGCGGCACCTGCGCGCGCAGGGCCACACCAGGGTGCGCGTGCGCGGCGAGGAGCTCGTTGACCATGACGGCCAGGTCGACCGGCTCCCGGTTGAGGGCGAGCGCACCCGCTTCCGAGAGCGCGAGCGTGCGCAGGTCCTCGATCAGGAGATCCAGGGTCTGGGCCGCCTCCAGGATCGGCTTCACCGACTCCGGCGAGGGCGGATAGACCCCGTCCGCGATGCCCTCGGCCTGGCCGCGGATCACGGCCAGCGGTGTCTTCAGCTCGTGGGTGACGTCGGCCAGGAAGGAGCGGCGGCGCTGCTCGGTGGCCTCGGCGCGGACGCGCATGGCACCGAACGCGCCGGCGGCGCGCCGCACCTCGCGGATGCCCGCCAAGAGGGCGATCGCCATCACCAGCAGGGGCAGCAGGAGCCAGCCCGGGGCCGCCCGCACCAGCACGCCGCCCAGCACCGCCATGGTGGCCGCCGAGATCAGCCACAGGCCGAGGCCGAAGACGGCGATGCGCAGGAAGAAGGGGCGGCCGCGGCGGCCGCGAGCCCAGGTTGGGCGGCCGCGGGGCGGCCACGCCTCGCCCTCCGGCCACCAGGGCGGCCGGCCGCCTCGCCAGGGAGGCGGCATCAGGTCTCCGCGAACCGGTAGCCGACCCCGAAGGCGGTGAGCAGGTAGCGGGGAGCGTGGGGGTCAGGCTCGAGCTTGCGGCGGAGGTTCTTGATGTGGGCGTCGATCGCCCGCTCGTACGACTCCACCGCGACTCCGTGCACGGCGTCGAGGAGCTGGGCCCGCGTGAAGACGCGGCCCGGCTGGCGGGCCATGGTCGCCAGGAGCTGGAACTCGGTCGGCGTGAGGTCGACCCGGCGGCCGGCGACGCTCACGCTGAGGCGGGTGCTGTCGATCTCCACGTCGCCCGACCGGATGACCTCGGGCGTCGCTTCCAGGCCTTCCGTCCGGCGGAGGACGGCGCGCACCCGCGCCACCAGCTCCTTGGGGCTGAAGGGCTTGGTCAGGTAGTCGTCGGCGCCCAGCTCCAGGCCCACCAGCTTGTCCGACTCCTCGCTGCGGGCGGTGAGCATGATGATCGGGACCGGGCCCTGGCGGCGCAGGGCGCGGGCGACGTCGAGCCCGTCCAGGCCCGGAAGGCCGAGGTCGAGGACGACCAGGTCCGGCTTGATGGTGCGGGCGGCCCGGAGGGCGGCCTCGCCGTCGCTCGCGGCGAGGACGGTGAAGCCGCTGTGCTCCAGGTAGTCGCGCACCAGGCGGACGATCCCGGGCTCGTCATCGACGACCAGGATCGTCTTCACGGCCGCCTAGTTTGTTTTATCGGCGCTTTCGGCGTGCGCCTTCTTGTGCCACTCCTCGAGCCGCTGCTCCAGGTTGTGCCCTCCGCCGTAGCCGCCGCCGTACCAGCGCCGGGGCCGGAAGACGAAGAACAGGATCAGCAGGATGAAGAACAGCGGGAAGATGAACCCGAACGGGAAGAAGAAGTGGGGGTACGCGTAGTAGGGATAGGGAGCGCCGTCGGGCGCCGCCACCGTGGTCACGTGGGTGGCCACGCCCGCCGCATAGGCGGCGGCGCCGACCAGGCCCGCGATCAGCAGGGTGCCCAGGCCCCAGATCCAGAGAAATCCGCGTCGCATCTCGAATGACCTCCTTGGGTGAGAGATGTATCTGACACGGTGCAATCTGCTACGCAGTTGTGAGCGGCGTGTGAAGCTCGTGCAGAGGTTCATGAGCCCCACCCCAACCCTCCCCCGAGGGGAGGGGGAATCGGTTTGGCCCCACCCCAACCCTCGCCGGCCCCTCCCCCGCCCTCCGGGCGGGACCTCCCCGCCGAGCGGGGAGGAGTCTCCTTCTTTAGGGGTACAGGCCCCGGTCGCGGGTGGCCGCGGCCACCCGGTGCACGGCCTGGCAGTAGGCCGCCATGCGCATGTCGATCTTGCGTTCGAGCGAGGTCTTGAGGACCTCCTTGAAGGCGCGCTGCATGATCGCCCCCAGCTTCTGGTTGACCTCGTGCTCGGACCAGAAGAACGACTGCAGGTCCTGCACCCACTCGAAGTAGCTGACCGTGACACCGCCCGCGTTGGCGAGGATGTCAGGCACCACGAAGATGCCCTTCTGACGGAAGATGGCGTCCGCCTCGGGCGTGGTCGGCCCGTTGGCGCCCTCCACGATCAGCTTCGCCTTCACGTTGGGCGCGGTGCGGGAGGTGAACTGGTTGCCGATCGCGGCCGGGACCAGGACGTCGCAGTCGACGGCGAGCAGGTCCTGGTTGGACACCTCCTGGGCGCCGGGAAAGCCCTTGAGCGTCTTCGCGCGGGCGCGGTGCTCGAGCACCCGCTTGATGGAGATCCCGAGCGGGTTGTAGATGCCACCGTAGTCCTCGGACACCGCCACCACCGTGCACCCCGCCTCCTCCAGCAGGCGCGCCGAGATCGAGCCCACGTTGCCGAAGCCCTGCACCGCGACCCGCGACTGGTGCGGCTTCATGCCCAGGTGCTCCATGGCGGCCAGGGCGCAGAGCATCACGCCGCGACCGGTGGCCTCCACCCGACCCAGAGAACCGCCCACCTCGATCGGCTTGCCGGTGACGCTGGCGGTCACCGAGTAGCCCGCGTGCATCGAGAGGGTGTCCATGAACCAGGCCATGATCTGGCCGTCGGTGTTGACATCGGGCGCCGGGATGTCGCGGTCGGGGCCGATCAGGATAGAGATCTCGGACGCGAAGCGCCGCGTCATGTGCTCGAGCTCGGAGCGCGAGAGCGCGTGCGGCTCGACGATGATCCCGCCCTTGGCGCCGCCGAAGGGGATATTGACGACCGCGCACTTCCAGGTCATCCACATGGCCAGCGCCTTGACCTCGTTGAGGGAGACGTCGGGGTGGTAGCGGATGCCCCCCTTGGCGGGGCCGCGGTTGATGTTGTGCTGCACCCGGTAGCCGGTGAACATGCGCACCGAGCCGTCGTCCATCTGGACCGGGAAGGTGCAGGTGAACTCGCGCTGGACGTCGCGCAGGACATCGCGCAGCCAGGGCTCGAGGCCGATGATCTCGGCCGCCTCGTCGAACTGCGACTGGGCGGTGCGCCACTCGTCCGCTTCTTCGGACGGGGGCTGCGGAGCGGGACGCTGCTGGGTCGCCGTGCTCATGCGAGACCGGCCTAGCGTACTCGGCTGAGCCCGGATCCACCGATCCTCACCGGCGCCTTGGCGCCCAGGCACACCATCTCGCGGCCCGACGTCTGCGCTCCTCGTTCACGCAGCTACGGCTGCGCTCACTCCGGTGCTCGGCGTCGAACCACGATCTGGCGCACCTGGACCCCAATGCGCTCGATGCGAACCGGTGAATCCGGGCTAAGGTCATTTCCGATGCCGGGCGGGGAAACCGTGCCGATCCGGGTGGTGGTCGCCAAGGTCGGGCTGGACGGCCACGACCGCGGCGCCCGGATCGTCGCCCGCGCCCTCCGGGACGCCGGCATGGAGGTCATCTACACCGGCCTCCACCGGCGGCCCGAGGAGGTGGTGATGGCCGCCGTCCAGGAGGACGCGCACGCCATCGGCGTCTCCATCCTCTCGGGGGCCCACATGACGGTGTTCCCGCGAATCATCGAGCTGATGAAGCAGCACGGCCTCTGGGGTGACGTGGTCCTGATGGGCGGGGGCGTGATGCCGGACGAGGACGTGGCGGAGCTGCGCCGGCTCGGGGTGGCCGCGATCGTGGGCCAGGACGCGACCCCGCAGCAGGTGGTCGACGCGGTGCGCGAGGCCGTGCGGGCGCGCGCCTGATGGAGAGCTGGAGCTGGCCGCCGCGCTACGACGAGTCTTACCGGCCGGCGCCCAACTCGCCGTACTGGTTCCCGGTCCGGGAGACCATGGCGGCGGCAGAGCGGGAGGCGCGCATCCTGGAGCGGATCCGGGAGGTGATGCGCTACGCCTGGGCGCGCGCGCCCTTCTACCGCCGCAAGTGGTCGGAGGCGGGCGTCCATCCCGATCACGTGCGCAGCCTGGAGGACTTCGAGCGGGTGCCGGTGGTGACCAAGGCCGAGCTGCGGGAGGCCCAGGAGCGCGAGCCTCCCTTCGGCGACTACCTGTGCGTGGACCCCGGCGACGTGCGCCACGTGCACGGCACCTCGGGCACCACCGGGCGGCCGACCGCCTTCGGCATCAGCGGCGGCGACTGGCGCGCCATCGCCAACGCGCACGCGCGCGTCCTGTGGGGGATGGGCGTGCGGCCGTCGGACAGCGTCTTCCTGGGCTCCTTCTTCAGCCTCTACATGGGCAGCTGGGGCGCGCTGATCGGCGCCGAGCGGCTGGGCGCCACCGTCTTCCCGTTCGGGGCCGGCGTGCCCGGGCAGACGCTGCGCGCCGCCAGCTGGCTGGCGCAGATGAAGCCGACCTGCTTCTATGGGACGCCGTCATACGGGCTGCACCTGGCCGAGGTCGCGCGCGCCCACGGCATCGACCCCCGCTCGTTCGGCCTGCGCCTGCTCTTCTTGTCGGGTGAGCCAGGCGCCTCGGTGCCGGCGGTGCGGGCGCGGTTGGAGGAGATCTACGGGGCGCGCGTCTTCGACTGTGGATCGATGGCCGAGGCCTCGCCCTGGATGAACCTGGGGGAGTCGTCCGCGCGCGTCGGGATGCTCTGCTGGCAGGACCTCGTCTACACCGAGGTGGTCGAGCCCTCGACGCACGCCCGAGTTCCATACGGGGGTGAGGGGACCCCGGTCTACACGCACCTCGAACGGCTGAGCCAGCCCATGATCCGGCTGCTGTCGAACGACCTCACGCGCTGGGAGTCGGGGCCGACGCCGTGCGGGCGCACCTATCCCTACCTCCCGCGCGGCATCTACGGCCGCATCGACGACATGTTCACCGTGCGCGGCGAGAACGTCTACCCGAGCGCCATCGACGAGGTGGTGATGGGGCTGGCTGGATACGGCGGCGAGCACCGCATCCTGGTCACCCGCGAGCGGGCCATGGACGAGCTGACCGTGCAGGTCGAGTACGACGCCGAGGTGGCGCGTGCGGGGCATGACGCGGTGGCGGCGCTGCGGGGGCGCGCGGAGTCGGAGCTGCGGCGCGTGCTGGGCGTGGGTGCGCGGGTGCTGCCGGTGGCGCCGGGCACCCTGGAGCGGACCGAGTTCAAGGCCAGGCGCGTGATCGACGCGCGGGAGGTGCTGAGGGCATGACCAGGTTGTTCGACGAGGAGGCGGTGCGCTTGGTGGATGCGGAGCGCGCGGAGTGGGAGCAGGCGGAGCTGGCCGAGTTCCAGGAGCGCCAGCCGGAGCGGCGGGAAGGCTTCCTGACCGATTCCCAGCGCCCGGTCAAGCGCGTGTACACGCCTGCCGACGTGGCGCATATCGACTGGGAGGAGATCGGCCTGCCCGGCCGCCCGCCCTACACGCGCGGGCCCTACCCGACCATGTACCGCGCTCGCAACTGGACCATGCGCCAGATCGCGGGCTACGGCACGGGCGCCGACACCAACCGCCGCTTCCGCTATCTGATCGCCCAGGGCCAGACCGGGCTCTCGGTCGACTTCGACATGCCGACGCTGATGGGCTACGACTCCGACCACGAGATGTCGGTCGGCGAGGTCGGGCGCGAAGGCGTGGCGGTCGACGTGGTCGACGACATGGAGGCGCTGTTCGACGGCATCGACCTGGAGCAGATCTCGGTCTCGATGACCATCAACCCGACCGCCTGGATTCTGCTCGCGATGTACGTCGCCGTCGCCCGGCGGCGCGGTTACGACCTGCACCGGCTGTCGGGCACGATCCAGAACGACATCCTCAAGGAGTACATGGCGCAGAAGGAGTGGATCTACCCGATCCGCCCCTCGCTGCGGATCGTCCGCGACACCATCGTGTTCTGCGCCCGCGAGATGCGCCGCTACAACCCGATCAACATCTCCGGCTACCACATCAACGAGGCGGGTGCTTCGGGCGTGCAGGAGCTGGCGTTCACGATGGCCAACGCGCGCGCGTACCTGGAGGAGGTGACGCGCGCCGGCGTCGACGTCGACGAGTTCGCGCCCCGCCTTGCATTCTATTTCGTGAGCGGTTCCGATTTCTTCGAGGAGATCGCCAAGTTTCGCGCCGCGCGGCGCGTGTGGTCGAAGATGGTCGCGACTTACGGCGCCCGTCTGCCGGAGTCGGGCCGGTTGCGCTTCCACTGCCAGACCGCGGCGGCGACCTTGACGCGGCCGCAGCCCTACAACAACGTCGTACGCACCACGCTGCAAGCGATGTCGGCGGTGCTGGGGGGCGCGCAGTCGCTGCACACCAACGGCCTCGACGAGGCCTATGCGATCCCTAGCGAGTTCGCCATGAAGCTGGCGCTGCGAACGCAGCAGATCATCGCCGACGAGACCAACGCGGGCGCGGTGGTCGACCCGCTGGGCGGGTCATGGTACGTGGAGGCGCTCACCGAGCAGGTCGAGCAGGAGGTATGGCGGATCCTCGACAAGGTCTCCGAGCTGGGTGGCACGGTGGCCGCCATCGAAGCGGGATGGTTCCAGCGCGAGATCGCCGATTTCGCGTATGGCGAGGCGCTGCGGCGCGCCTCGGGCGAGCGCGTCGTGGTGGGCGTCAACCGCTACGTCGACGCGGCAGAGGAGGAGCAGCCGATCGAGGTGCACCGGCTCGACCCGGAGACCGAGGCTCGCCAGGTCGAGCACCTGGGGCGGGTGCGCGCGGAGCGCGACCAGGGGCGGGTGCGCTCATCGCTGGAGCGCCTCGGCGAGGTCGCGCGCGACGAGGCGGCCAACCTGATGCCCGCCACCATCGACGCGGTCGAGGCGCGCGCCACCATGGGCGAGATCGTCGGGGCCCTGGAAGGGGTCTTCGGGAGGTACCGCGAGGAGGCGGCTTTCTGACTAGCTGGTGCGGCTCGCCCAGGCCATGAAGGGGGTGTTGTGCGCGGCCGCGACCTCGCCATCGGAGGTGACCAGGATCACGCCGCCCTCGCCTTCCACGCGCTGGCGCAGGTACTCGACCGCGCCCGTCGCCACCTCCTGCGCGCCCATGCCGTGCTTGAGCTCGATCACGGCCAGGTGCGACAGGACCAGGCGCATGAAGCCCTCGCCCTGCCCGGTGCCGCACACCGCTCCCGCGCCGTCGTCGGCGTAGAACCCGGCTCCCGGAAGCGGGCTGTCGCCGAGCCGGCCCGGCAGCTTGAAGGTCACGCCGCCGGTGCTCACCGCGACCGCGGTGTGGCCCTCCGCGTCGACCGCCACCGCGCCCACCGTGTCCTGGCCCTCGCGCCGGAAGTTGCGCTGCTGGCGCTCGGTCATGAAGGTGGCGGGATCGCAGGTCTCGATTCCGTGCTCATGGGCGAACCGGCTGGCGCCGCCGGCCACCAGGAGCACGTGGCGGCCGTCGTCCAGGATCGCCCGCGCCAGGTCGACCGGGTGGCGGACGTCCTTGACCGCACCCACCGCGCCCGCCCGCAGGTCGGTGCCTTCCATGACCCCGGCGTCGAGCTCGATCTCGCCCTCGCTGTTCAGGCAAGCCCCGACGCCGGCGTTGAGGAAGGGCTCGTCCTCCATCCAGCGCACGGCGGCGATCACCGCCTCCAGCGCGCCCTCCCCGATCCGCGCCCAGCCTGCCTCCAGCGCCCGCTCGACGGCGGCCCTGCGCTCAGCGTGCTCGGCGGCGTCGGGCGCGCCCGCGCCGCCGTGGACCACCAGCGCGGCTCGAGCCATCAGCGTCAAAGGCTAACCACGTCCCCACCGCCGGCTGCGCCGGCACCTCCCCACCAAGTGGGGAGGAGTCTTGCTAAACGCCCGCTTTCCTGGCTTGCTCGGCGGCCCAGACGGCGACCTGGGCCCGGTTGTGCAGCCCGAGCTGGTTGCGTAGCTGCTCGAGGTGGGCGTCCACGGTGCGCTCGCTGATCGCCAGCCGGCGGGCGATCTCCTTGTTGGAGAGCCCGGCGGCCACCAGCGCAGCGATCTCGCGCTTGCGGGCGGTGAGCGGGGACTGAGGTTCCGCGTCCTCACCGCGCGCCATCTCCAGCACCTCGCGCCAGCCCAGCTGGAGGCCGCGGCCGAACGCCGCCTCCGAGCCGGCCGCGCCGAGGACCAGGCGGCAGCGGCGTTCCGCCTCGACCGCCTCCGGGTCGGGGTGCAGGCGCCGGCCGGCGCCTTCGATCCGCCGGCACGCTTCCGCCGCCCCCAGCAAGGTCATGGCGCGCAGCGGCTGGCCGGCGGCGAGCTGGCTGGCCAGGCCGTCGATGAGCGAGCTTGCCGCCCGGTAGTTGGCATGGTCCGCGGCCACCTCGAGGCCGGTCAGGAACTGCTCCCGGGCCTCTGCCACGCGACCTACCCCCATCAGCGCCGCGCCGTGGATGTGAAAGACCTCGGGAGCAGCGGTGCCGAGCTGGCGCTGGATCTCCAGGGCCAGTTCGGCGTCTGGGAGCGCATCCGGCGGTCGGCCAAGCAGGAGCCTGGTCATAGCCAGGTTGTTGGCCCAGTTGATCATGTCATCGGAAGCCTCCCGCCCGGCCCGCGCTCTGAGGCCTTCCACGAAGTCGCGCTCGGCCCCCTCGAGGTCCCCCGCCTCGGCCCTCAGGATCCCGCGCAGATCGTGGATCCGGCTCACCACCTCCGGGTCGTCGAACTGGCCGAGCATCTCAGCGGCGGCCGCTGCGTAGGCCGTCGCCGCCTCCAGGTCCGCCGATCGCTGCGACCAGGCGCCCGCTTCCGACAGCAGGTCGGCTCGATCACGGGCCGAGAGCCGGTCGTTCTCGAGGGCCGCACACACTCGCAGGAGCGCCTCGCGCACCAGGCCCCGAGCCCGCCAGAACCAGCCCAACGCGTCCACCACCCGGGTTTCGAGGGCCGCATCACCAGCCGGCAGTAATGGCGAGCGTGGACCTCCTCGAGCGCGGCCTCGCCGGCGGCGACCAGTTTCTCGCGGCCGTACTGGCGGATGGCCTCGATCAGGCTGTAGCGCAGGCTGCCGTCAGCAACTCGGTCGGTGGCGACCAGGGACTTGTCGACCAGGCTCGCTAGGACCTCGGGCACCGCGGCGCCGTCCAGGTCGGGACCGGAGCAGACGGCCATCGCGGCCTCCAGGTCGAAGGTGTCGACGAAGAGCGTCAACCGGCGCAGCAGGATGCGCTCCTCGGGCACCAGCAGCTCGTGGCTCCAATCGAGGGCGGCGCGCAGCGTCTGGTGGCGGGCGATGGCCGTCCGGGAGCCGCCGTGAGCAGGCGCACGCTGTCGCCCAGCCGCGTCACGATCTCGCTCAGAGACAGCGATCGCACGCGCGCGGCGGCCAGCTCAAGGGCCAGCGGGATGCCGTCGAGACGGCGGCAGATGTCGGTTACCAGGCTGGCGTTCTGGGTGGTGAGACGGAAGCCGGGCGCCTGCTCGGCCGCGCGCGCGCAGAAGAGCTGGACCGAGTCGTAGGTGGCCAGCTGCGCCAGCGTACGGGCCTCGTTGACGGGCGGCAGGCCGAGCGACGGGACCCGCCAGCTGATCTCGCCCGGGATGTTGAGCAGCTCGCGGCTGGTGACCAGCACGCCGAGGTTCGGGCACACCCCAAGGAGGTCCTGCACCAGCCACGCCACGGCGTCGTCGACGTGCTCCGCGTTGTCGACCAGGAGCAGGAATCGGGAGTCCGCGATCCGGCGCGCGGTGGCGCCCGCCGAGTCAAGCGTCAGGCCCACAGCCCCGCCGAAAGCGGACCCGATCATGGCGGAGTCACGCACGTTGGCGAGGTCGACGAAGGCCACCCCGTCACCGAAGCGCTGGCCCAGCTCGCCGGCCAGCTCGATGGCGAGCCGGGTCTTGCCGCAGCCGCCCGGGCCGGTCAGGGTCAGGAGTCGGGTCCCCCCGAACAGGCGCACCAGCTCCTCCAGCTCTGATCGCCGGCCCACGAACCTGCTCAGCGGCCGGGGCGGCGGCACCGGCCTCCGGCCCCCGCTCGGCTCCGCCATCCTGCGCGCATCGTCGGCCAAAGCGCGGCGATTTTGTCAAGACCGTGCTGACAATCGATTGACCGTCGATCGGCTGGCTGCGACACCGGGCTCGAAACCGGCATGCCGCCACCCCCTCTGCTCAGCACCGACCCGCTGGCAGCGCTCCTGCTGCTGGCCGCCCTGGCCACCTGGCTGGCCTGTGAGCTGCACGGAGCGCTGACCCGAAACGCACCGGCCGGCACGCGGGCCGACCGATTCTCGCGGGAGGCGCTGGGTGCCTCGAGCACGGTGGGGCTGCTGCTCGGACTGGAAGCTTCGCTGCGAGGCGTGGCGCGCATCGACGGCGGCCACGCGCTTTTTTTCGCCGGGCTCGCAGTGATGGCGGTGGGTCTCCTGCTGCGCGGGTGGGCGGTCCGCTCGCTGGGCGAGCTCTTCACGGGCCAGGTCTCGGTGCGAGAAGCCCAGCGCGTCGTGAGCCATGGGCCCTACCGCTGGGTACGCCATCCCGGCTACGCGGGCACCTTGATCAGCCTGCTGGGTCTGGGCCTGGCGTTCGAGAACTGGCTTTCACTGGCCGCCCTGGGCCTGACCCTGCCCGCCCTCGCCTACCGCATCCAGGTCGAGGAGCGCGCACTCGTGGCTCGGGTGGCTGGCTATGCCGCCTATGCCCGGGGCCGGCGCCGCCTGCTCCCATTTCTGCTCTGAAAGGGGGTGATGCGAGGAGGTCTGATCTCGGTCCGGCGCGGTGTCCGTATCAAGAAATCGGAGGTGTTCGCATGAGTGCAGTCGCGTTGTCGATCCCGTCCGGGGGCTACCAGGCTCCTCGCCTGCTGAGCAGTCGCGAGGGCGAGGAGGTCCAGTTCACCGGCTGGGTGGTCATCCTGATCGCCCTGGCCTTCGCCATCATCTGGTACGGAAGCCTCTGGGCCTTCTGTGTCGCGACCTGCGGCTGGGGCCATGTCTACAGCTGCCAGGCGCAATGGGGCATCTGGGCCCAGGTTGTCTGCAGCCCTTAAGCAGGCGTTGAGGACCTGGGAGCCGGTGGGCTCCCAGGCCCGACTGCCCCTGCTTCCCACGGACCGGGTCGGGCTCGCCAGAGGCGTGGCCCGCACGCGTCATGGACTGCATGACGTGCTGGCCGGCTCCCGCTACCAGCTCAATCCCAGCGGCCGCCGGGCGCTGCAGCTGATGGAAGGCGCCAGCCTGGGTGAGGCCGCCCTGGCCATGGCGCGCACCTTCGGCATCCCGCCCCGCCAGGCGGAAGCCGACCTGGGCGCGCTCGTGGCGGAGCTCGACGAGCACGCCCTGCTCGAGATTCGGCGGTTGCGCGGCGCCTTCTGGCGCCTGGCCGCTCGAGACCTCGCGGCCGGCCTGCGGGCGCGGGACTGGCTCGGACTGGCGCTCTGCGAGTGGCTGCCCCTGCGCTCGCCGGCCCGCCGGCGACCGGCCACCGTGGTCGGAATCTTCCAGGCCTGCGCACAAGGCTTCGGGGCCAGTCTGCTGGGCGTGGCCCTGGCCGTCACCCTGGCCCTGGGGGTGATCCAGGCTGCCAGTCCGGCCCCCGACCAGGGGGCCTGGCTGCACGGCTGGCTGGTGGTCGTCAAGCCGGCCGCCGTGCTGGTTCTGTTCTTGCTCCTGGCCGTGATCCACGAGCTCGGCCACCTCCTGAGCCTGCGCCTGCTCGGCATCGGCTCCGTACAGGTCGTGGCGCGCAGATTCGACGTCGGCCTCCTCCACTTGCGACTCTCCGGTGCGGCGCTCTGGCTGCTGGCGACCAGCGGGCCGCTGACCGCCGCTGGAGCGGGGCTGTCGATCGCCTACGTGGTCGCCAACCACCCGGTGTTAGCCATTGGACTGCACCCCGCGGACGCGGTCCTGCCGCTCCTACTGGCGGGCCTCCACCTGCTCAGCCTGGCGCCGTTCGGCTCGGATGGTCGCCTGCTGCGGGGTTTGGGCCGATGATTCACCTGCCGACCTTGACGCCGCTCTGCCGAGTCGACGATCTGACGGTTGAGTATTCGCACTTCACGCTGGGTCCGGTCCACCTGGATCTGAGCGCGGGCGAAGTCTTCTGCCTGGTCGGGCCCAACGGCTCCGGCAAGACGACGCTGATCTCCGCACTGCTCGGCCTGGTCGCCCATTCGGGAAGCGCCTCCATCGACGGCCAGGAGAGCCGCGGGCGGGATCCGGGGGTCCTGCGCGAGGTCGGCTACGTCCCCGACGACACGGCAGAAGTGATCCCCGAGCTGACGGCGCCCGAGTGGTGGGAGCTGCACGCGCTCTCACACGCGCGAATCCGGGGCTCCATGGCGGCCATGCTGGCGGACGCCGACGCGCTCGCGGAGCACCTCGACTTCGCGCCCCCGCCGGCGCCGATGTCGAGCTTCAGCCACGGCATGCTCAAGAAGACCCAGCTCGTGGCGGGACTGCTGCACGACCCCCAGGTGGCGATCCTCGACGAGCCCCGCAACGGGCTGGACCCGATCGCGATCGAGCGCCTGGAGAGACTGATCGTGGACCTCCGGCGCCGCCAGCGGCTGGTTCTCCTCGCCACCCACGACCTGCGCTTTGCCGAGCGGATGGCCGACCGGGTCGCGATCCTCGACCGAGGCCGTGTGGTGTCCGTGGGATCTCCCGCCTCACTTGTAGAGCCGGGCGAAGCGGGCTTCGCCGAGGCCTTCTTCCGGATCGTCGGATGACGGCGCGGCTCCTCGCAACGCTGGCGCGGGCAACGCTGCGCCATTGGGCGGTGCGCTGCGGATGGCGCGGGCGGAACCTGGGGCGGCTGCTGGTGGGTGTGCTGGCCGTCGCCGTCCTCGGGGCGGCGGCCGCCAGTGCGGTGCTGAGCGCGAGCCTGCAGCGCGTCCCCCCGGCGGTGGCGGCGCCGGTCGAGCTGACGCTCGTCCTCAGCGCCCTGCTCGGTGGCTGCCTGGCCGTGATCGCCGTCCAATCGTCGGGGGCGGAAGACTCGCGTCTGATGTCGGCCCTACGCCCACTACCGATCTCAGACCGGCTGCTGGCGATCGGGGTCAATGCGCCCCTGGTCGCGCTCCTGCTCGCTCTGACCCTGCTCTGCTGCCCACCGCTGGCCGTGGCCTCCGAGCGCCTCACCGGAGCCCCGCTCGCCGCCGCGGCGCTCGCGCTTGCGGCCTCCCTGGTCGCCGGCACCGGTTGGGGCCTGGGCCTGCTGGCCGCAGCGCGGGCGGTACTCGCCCGCCGGCCGGGCAGCAAGCTGTTCATCTACCCGGCCGCGGTCGCCGGGTGGGCCGCGCTCGCCGCCGCCAGCGGCTGGTGGCTCCGTCAAGCTCCGGCCGCCGGCTCCACGAGCCTCTCGAGCAGCCTCGACGTGGTCCTGGTCTGGCCGTCGGCAGCGGCCTTCGCCCTGAGCCATGGAGCTGTCTGGTTCTGCGTGCTCGCGTTGGCCTGGTTGGGTTTCGGCGCGGCCGCTTACCAGTCCACGCTGCCAGTGGGTTTCGGGGTCCTGGCGCTGAGCCCCTTCACGCAGCGCTGGAGTGCCAGGGGTCGCTGGCCGCTGTTCCGACTGGAGCTGTTCCGGCTCTTGCGGTCCCCGCGGATCCTGGCCTCGATGGCGGCCTCGTCGGCCATCGGCGTGGCCGCGATCGCCTGGCTGGCCCTGTCCGCGCCCGAGCTCCGCTCATCGATCCTGGGCACGATCTTCCTGCCGGAGGCGATCGCCCTGGCGCACGTCAGCCTGGTCAGCCGCGGCCGGAGCCGCCGCCACCGCCCGCCGGCGCTCCAGCTCGGCTACTCGCCGCGCAGCTGGGGCCTGGCGGTGGCAGTGGCGGGGGTGGTGCCGCCGGTCCTGATCGGATCCGTGTTCGCGGGCGCGTGCCTGTGGATCACCCGCGACCTCACGGCGCTGACGCTGGGAATGCCCATGGTCCTCTTCGCGGCCTGCGCGGGCGCCGCATTGGGCGCGCTGGTCATGCCCGGGGCCGACAACTCGGGCGGCGAGGCGGTCGGGCTGGCAGGGTTGGGCCTCGGCTTCATGGTGTTCGTGTACACCGCCGGCCAGGCCGCCGGCACGCCGGCCCGCCTGGGCTTGCTGCTGGGGCTTGTGAGTCCGCTGCTGCTCGCCTTGCCGCCGTTGCTGGAGGAGCAGCGCTGGCGGGCAGACATCGGGATCGCGGCCAAAGACAATCCACTCAGTCATATGGGAGGTCATACGAGATGAACGGGTTCGCACTTCGGCAGTCAGCTAAGGCGCTGGCGGCTCTGCTCCTGGCCAGCGCCGGCCTGTACCTGTGGCTCGTAATCGCAGTCGGTGGACAGCTGCACCAGGCCAGCGGCGACATCGTGGTCCGCCAGCAGATCCTCGGACTCACGTTCCTCCAGGGGCAGAGGGTGGGCCAGGTGTCGATGGTGCAGCCAGGGCTCGGCTTCGCGCTGCTGGTGGTGCTGTCGTTCCTGGTCGCGGCCGCCGTCTACGCGCTGGCCGCCCGCCGCCGGGGGTAGGGCACCCTGACATCGTCGAGCATGAGGCGGCCGCGCTCCGAGGCCGCCAGCCGGAGCAGGTCGTCGATCGTCCAGCAGGCCACCTCGGCCGCGGCGATCAGGGCCGCGGCCGGAACCTGGCGGCGCCCGCTCTCCCATTCGTAGACGGTCTGGCGCGCCAGGGAGGGCCGCCCCAGGACCGCACGCATGTCGCGCACGAAGCACTTCATGGGCGGCCGCGACCGCCGCGCCAGCTCGATGGCGCGCGCCGCCTGCGAGTTGACCGACTCGGCCTCGGGGGGGAGCACGCTCACAGCCTGTCCGGGTCGGGGGCCGCCCGCATCTGCCCTTGCACCTAAGAGCCGCCCCGGTGGCTCGGAAAACTACCTACGGCGATACCTAAGACAGCGTCCCCATCCCCCGCCCTGCGGGCCATGCGCTCGAAGCAGCCGGACCCGTCCGCGTAGATGCGGCGCCCGTCGTGCTCCTGATGCGTCCCGGCCCCAGCGGCTTGGCGTAGGCGTCCAGGTCGGTGGCCTTGGTCACCGGGCAGGGTTTTGAAGGTCAATTCCTTGCCGGCAGAGGCTAGGAGCGTGGCGGTGACCTGGCTAGTCGACGATGTCGACGTCAGCGAGTTCGCCGTCAGCGAGAACGCCGACCGCTAGCGGAGCAGCAGGAAAACCGAAGCCGCCACCAGGCTGCCGATCACCGCGCCGGCGGCCACCTGGACCGCGCTGTGGTCACCGGTGGCGACCCGGGCCCAGCCCACCAGCAGGATCAGCAGGACCAGCGGGACCCACAGGGGACCGAAGACGATGACCGCGATGGTGACGGCGCCGGCCAGGGTGGCGACGTGCATCGAGACCTTCCAGGCCAGCGTGATGGCGAACGTCACCAGCAGCCCGGCCACGCCCGCCGCCGCCAGCGCCACCAGCTGACGGGGCGCCCCCAGCACCCCGAGCAGGCCGAGGCAGAGCGCGGTGCAGCCGATGGCGACGAGCATCGGGACGGGGCGCTGCCGCCGGACCCGGACGTGGTGGTCGGTCAGCCTGCGCCGGCGGACCTGGTAGACGATGTAGCCCATCGGGAGCAGGCTGGCGAAGACGACCGTCAGCACCGCCCAGCGCAGCGCTTCACCGGGAGGCGCCACATGGATGGACATCACGATCAGGAGCACGGCCACGATCTGGGCGGGGGCCACCACCTCGGCCAGGATCCGGGCCGCGCGCAGCGATCGTGGGGAGATGGCGGTCAGGGAGCTGCCTTGGCGCTCCGCACGATCGGCGGCCGCTGGGCGGCTAGCCGCTCCAAGTCCTGCAGCTCGCTCAGGAAATCCGTCGGCTCGAAGTCGCCCGTACCGGGCCCCGGGCGAGAGCCGTTGAGCAGGAGCATGGCGTCACGGATCTCGACCACTTCACGGTAGAGCCGGAAATGCACGTCGCGCGGGTCGACGCGGTTGAGGAACCCGCGATCCTCATCGAGCAGGGCGACCCCGGGCGCGGCCTGCCGCAGGGAATCCCAGAGTGGGTGCAGGCGCTGCAGCGCCACGTACTCGCGCCACCAGCTGATGGCCCGGTCGAGGCCCACGCGCCGGGACCAGCTGGGAAGCGTCGAGCCCAGGGCGATCAGTCCGATGGTCACGATGATGAGGAGACGGTCAAACGTAAGGACCGGACCCGGCGGCTGGCCCAGGCCCATGGCGCGGCCGATCGCCCGAGCCAGCTCGATCGAGAGCCAGGCCATGCCGGCGACGGCGCCGGCGGCCACCACCCTCAAGCCCAGACGCAGGGACAGGCGCCGGGCCCGGTCGGCGTAGCGGGGCGTGAGCCGGAAAACCTTTGCCAGGACGAAGCCGCCGAAGAGCAGGAAGAGCGCGCGGTACAGCCAGACCACCGGCAGGTCGCCGTAGCCCGCCCAGTAGTCGGGCACCTCGGGTCGGGCGGGGCCCACGAAGAAGAGGAAGCACATGCCGCCGGCCGTCACGGCCGCCATGAGAGCAGACGCGCGGCGGTCGGCGGCCTCGGTTGGCTCGGAGCTCAACGCGGCCAGGAACATGAGCCCGGCCAGGCCGGCTCCGACCGCGAGCAGGTTGCCGACCAGCTGGCCGAGGTTGGGCACGCCGGTCATCGCGTCGAAATAGGGCCGTCCGGGCGGGCTCACCACGATCAGTGAGAGCGCGATCAGGAGCAGGGTGGCGGAGAAGGCGCGCAGCGACCGGTCATCGCGGTGCCGGAGCAGCGCCGGCAGCTTGAAGCCGACGGCCAGCAGGGCGGTGGCCACCCCGCAATAGACAGCGACGACTTCAGGAGAGGCTCTCACCCTGGCTGAAAGCCTCCAGGCGCCGCATCACCACCTCCTCCTGGCCGCCGCCCTTCGCCGCCCGCTGATCCTCGACGGCAACCTGCTGGCTGAGAACTGAGGCTAAGACCTCGGCCTCGACCTCCTCCGCGGACGAGTATCCGTGACGGGCGAGCACGGCCCGCACAGCATCCGGCCTGAGGTCCGGGAAGAGCTCGGCAGCGGCTGCCGGCTCCAGCACTTTGGCCTGGTGCCCGCAGATCAGGTGACTGAGCTCGTGCAGCACGATGTGGTCCTGGTGGAGCCTGGTCGTCCGCTGCTCGTAGAGGATCAGGTCGACGTCGAGGGTGGGGATCCAGGCGCCCATGGTCTGGCCGCCAATACCGTTCACCGGCTGGAGGACGATCGGCCGGGCGCGCGCCTCGGCGAGCAGCCGGATCACGCCCGCCAGGTCGACCGACGAGGGCAGACGGAGTTCGCGCAGCCTCTGCCTGGCGCGCCGCCTCAGCTCTCGCAGCGATCGGGACGAGTCTCGCCCGGCCACCATAACCCCTTTACGGCTTACGTCTCCGACTGCGACTCCGGCGTCCGCTGCTCGCATCATGAGCCATCGGCAGCCCCTCAGCACGCCGCGCGTTCTCGATGATCTGGGCGATCGCCTGCAGCGTCTCCGGCGAGAGGCCGAAGGAGCGCAGCGCGATCTCGCTGACCTGGGCGTCGCGCATCGCGGTCAGGAGCTGGAGCTGCGCCTCCACACGCTCCGCCGCCGCGTCATCGAAGAAGTAGGCAGCGCTGACGCCGAAGTAGTCCGCGATCGCTTCCAGGTGGGCCTTGGTGGGGTTGTCGCGACGACCGGTGCGCAGCTGCCAGAGGTAGGTGGCCGAGATGGTGGGCCCGCCCCGGGCCCGCAGCTCGCGTGCCACTTCTTCGTAGCTGTGCTCACCGCCCTGGGGCCGGCGGAAGCTCCGGAAGAGCCGGTCCAGCTTGGAGGCGAGGCTCCCGGGATCACCGTGCTCAGGCAACGCCTTCCCTCAACTTCGCGACCCGCTGCAGTTTAATCCAGCGCTAAGTGGCTGTCAGCGGAAATGAATCTTTGTAGAGTCGTTATTCACACCAGTTGACGGCGGCCGGCTCCCTGCCTATAGTCCAAGGCAAGCATCCGAGCAGCCGTCGAGCAGGGACCGGGGAGTGTGGGGATGGTCGATGTTGTGAAGGTGACGCCGGGTCGGGCGCATGCCAGCCGCCGCCAGGCGGAGATCCTCAATCTGGTCGCCGACGGCCTCTCCGACAAGGAGATTGCGCATCGGCTGGGCCTCTCGTACGGAACCGTCAGGACTCATCTGGAGCGATTTTTCACGGCCAGCGGGGTGCGCGACCGCGCGGGCGCGGCCGCGCTCTGGGTGCGCGGGCTGGCATAGGCCACCAGGCGACCGGCGGCGGAGCATCAGCGAGAAAGGCTAACCAGGTCCCCCTCCGCCGGCTGCGCCGGCACCTCCTCACCAAATGGGGAGGAGTCTCGGAGTCAGGCCGGGCGCACCTCCCTCGCCTTCTCGTCGATCCGGCGCTCGGAGGCTCGGCGCTCCAGCTCATCGCCGGGGCCCATGTCCACGAAGCGTGCGTACCCGGCCAGGCGCGGATGCACCTCGCGCACGCGCTTGAACATCTCCTGGGCGATGAAGCGGTAGTCGGGATGCCCCTGGGGGGTGGTGCGCAGCTCGCAGAGGTGGTAGACCTCGCGCAGCGAGGCCTTCACGTACCAGCGCAGCCGGTAGGCGAGCGGCACCGCGTACTGCGCCACCAGCGGGCCGCGAGCCCGCTCCAGCATCCGGTGGGCGGATCCCGCCCGCTCCAGGGCCGCCTCATACACGCCCTCCAGCTCGTACTCGGCCAGGTCCGGCGGCAGGTCGTAGCCGAGCTCGGTGCCCAGCACCTGGCGGTCCTGGGTGAGCATGCGGTGGCGCTGGAGGTCGCGGTAGCAGGCGAAGTTGGCGACCACCTCGAAGGTGTACTCGGCGTGCTCCAGCGCCCGGGGCGCCTTGTGGCGCCGGTTGCCCCGCTCGCCCATCAGCGCTTCCAGGACCCTCTCCACGTCAGCGCTGCCAAGGTCGGCCAGGGGCAGGTTGGAATGGGGGAAGAGCGCGGCGGCTGCCACCTTGCGCTCCGCGTTCCAGTCGTAGTCGACGAGGTGCACGCAGGGGCCGTCCGGGCTGACATCTCGGGCGGGCGCCAGCTCCCGCACCGCCATCGCGCTCCTGGTCATCCGCTCGGCGGCGGGGCGGCCGTGGCGATCATCGAGGGCGCGGCGCACGAAGGAGGGGATGACCAGCGCCAGCTGCTCATGGATGTCCTCGGCCAGCCTGCGGCACTCGGGAAGCTCGTGGGCGGCCATCTTGGTCACCAGGTACTCGAAGGCACGGCCGTTGCCGTAAAGCCCGAGGTTGGTCAGGGTGGCGGCCGGGAGCAGGCCGCGAAGGAGGTCGAGCGCCTTGGCGCGGGTGGCGGTCTTCCACGCCCGCTCGCTCTCGCCGGGATCCAGCGGGTGGCGCGCACGGACGCGGGCCGTGAGCGGCTCGATGAGGTCCGAGTAGGTGCCGAAGAGGGCGTCCATGGCGGGCTCGTACACCGGGTGCGCGAGCTCAGGCCCCCGGTGGTAGAGCCAGCGGCCTTCCGCGTCGGGCCGGTCGAAGCGGACGTAGCGGGTCGACTTCTCGAGAGGCGAGATGCCGATCCGCGAGTCCTGGAGCGCCTTGGCCGCCAGCGTGGAGACCCTCTCCACGGCCAGGTGGGCGCCGGCCAGCTCGGCCACCGAGTCGTCGCCGTAGCCGACCAGGACGCGGTCGTAGAACTCCTCGGCGCGGCGGGTGGCCAGCAGGTTGTCCTCGCCGTTCGCCGCCCCGCTGCTCACCAGCTCCGCGAAACCGACCTCTGGCGCCTGGATGAACTCGTCCAGCAGCACCTGGCGCAGGCTCTTCTCGGTCCTCGAGTAGCGCGAGAAGAGCGCCCCCTTCACGACCTCGGGCAGGTTGCGGAGCGCGAACACCGAACCGTCCAGGTTGGTGAAGTAGCGCCCCAGCACCGCCCGTTCGGCGGCATCGAAATCGCGGGGCGCGGTGGGTGCTGGGCTGCCAAGCATGGTCTTCTCCAGGGCGTGGTTATGCGGCCGGCTTGGCGGGCCGCCGAGAATTCTGCACCAGATGGACGTGGTCAGGGCGACCGACTGGACCGCTGAGTGGCGGACGCTGGTGGAGGCGCGGCAGGCGGAGGCCGAGGCGGCCGGCGCCGGGCAGCCGGGCTACTGGGATCGCCGCGCGGCGGGGTTCAAGGCGTCGCTCGCGGCCCGCCTGGAGGATCCCTTCCTGGATTTCCTCGGGCCCTGGCTGTCGCCGCGCAAGACGGTGCTGGACGTGGGCGCCGGCTGGGGCCGCCACGCCGTGCCCCTGGCCGCTCGGGTGGACTGGGTGACCGCGGTCGAGCCCTCGGAGGGGATGCGCGAGCTGCTGGAGCCGGCCCCCAACCTGACCGTGATCGCCAGCGCCTGGGAGGATGCCGACCCGGCGCCGGCGGACCTCGTGATCTGCTGCCACGTCCTCTACGGCGTGGCGGCGGTGGTGCCCTTCCTGGAGAAGCTGGAAGCGAGCGCGCGGGAGCGGGTCTTCGTGTACATGCGCGACCAGCCCGCGCCCCTGCCGGCCGAGGAGCTGGCGCGCGAGCTGGGCTTCGCCCGCACCCGGATGCCCGAGTTCCGCGACCTCTACCTGGTGCTGAGGCAGCTGGGGGTGGCTCCCGAGGTGGCGATGCTGCGCTACCCATCGCGCCCGGTCTACGCGTCGCTGGAGGCGGCCGAGGCCGACGTCCGGGCGGCCTTGGGTGGGCGCTGGGACGAGGCCCGGGGACGGGCCTTCCTGGAGGCGCGGCTGCGTCCGGACGGCGAGGGCCGGCTGGCCTGGGACGCCGGCGAGATGGTGGCGGGGGTGGCGCATTGGACGCCCCGGAAGACCTGAGCATCCGGCCGCTGCGGGCCGCCGACCGCGAGCGGGTGCTGGAGATGGTGGCCGGCGTCTGGGAGGGCCACGACTACCTCCCGCGCGTCTTCGACGACTGGCTGGCGACCCCCGGCGGCGCCTTCGAAGCGGGGGAGCTGGACGGGGTGGTGGTGGGCGTTCACCGCTGGCGCCCGATCCAGCGCAGCGTCGCCTACTACGAGGGGATGCGGGTGGCCCCCGAGGCTCGGCGGCGCGGGATCGGACGGGCGCTGCTGCGCGCGGCCATCGCCGAGGTGCGCGGGCTCGGCTACGACGTGCTGCGCCTGGCCACCGGCAACCCGGACGCGCGGACGCTCTTCGAGTCGGAGGGATTCCGGCACCGGCTGTCCGTGAGAGGATGGCGGGCCGACCGCCTGGAGGGCGGCGAGCCGGCCCGCATCCCGCCAGCCGCCGACGCCGAGCGGCTGCTGCGGGCGCTGCAGGCCGACCCCGCGCTGGCCGCCTATGCTGGCCTCGACCCGCTCCCCTCCGGGCCCCGCGACGTCGACCTCGAATACGTGAGCCAGTCGCTGGAGCGCGGGACGGTTCGAGAAGGGGCGGGCGGGCGCGCGCTGGTCTTCGCCGGTCCGGGCTTTGGAGGCCGGCGGCTGCAGGCGACCCTGGTCGCCGGCTCCGGCGCCGCGCTGCGGGACCTGCTGATGGCGCTGCGCTTCGAGGCCGACGCCGACGGCCTGGAGGGCGTGGGCATCCTGGCGCCGCGCGACCACCCCGCTGCGAAGGACTTCGCCGCCGTCGGCTACGATCCCGACGGTGACTGGGAGTTCTCGATCCTGGACCTGAAGCTTTGACCACCCCACAAAATCTGCGATTTTGCGGGGACCCCGGATGACCCGCCAGTACGTCGTCCTGGGCAATGGGATCGCGGGCCAGACCGCCGCCGAGGAGCTGCGCTCGCTCGACTCCGAGGCCTCGATCACGATGGTCGCGGCCGAGAAGCATCCCCTCTACAACCGGGTGGCGCTGCCGCGCTACCTGCGCGGGCAGGTGCGGCGCGAGAAGGTGTTCATGCGCAAGCCCGAGGACTACGCGGCCAAGGGCCTCGACATCCACTTCGAGACCTGGGCCACCGAGGTCGACCCCCAGGCCCGCGTGGTGCGCACCAACCGCGGGCACGAGCTGCCCTACGACGCCGTCCTGGTCGCCACCGGCGGGCGGTCCAAGCCGCCGCCCTGGCCGGGCGTCGAGGAGGTCGACCACGTGCTCGGCTTCCAGACCATCGACGACACCGACGCCATCATCGAGCGGGCCGACGCCTCGGAGCAGACGCTGGTGATGGGGGGCAGCTTCATCGGCTACGAGATCGCGGACGGCATCGCGCACCGCGGCCGCGGGGTGACCTGGATCATGCGCGGGCCCTGGTTCCTGCGCTACGTGCTGGACGAGGAGGGCGGCACCCTCTGCCGCCAGCTCGGGGAGGCCGCCGGCTGCCGCTTCATCGTCAACGACGAGGTCCAGCGGCTTTCGCGCCACAACGGGCGCTACCAGGCCGAGACCCAGGGTGGGGAGAAGGTCCTCTTCGACACCCTCACCTACGGCGTCGGCCTCGACTACTACGTGGAGCCGGTGGCGCGCGCCGGGGTGGAGCTGCGCAAGGGCATCGTCTGCGACGCCAAGCTGCGCACGGCGCTGCCCGACGTGTACGCGGCCGGGGACATCGCCGTCTTCTTCGACCTCATGACCGGCAAGCACAACCAGATGGGGACCTGGGACAACGCCGAGGCCCACGGCACGGTGGCCGCGCACAACATGGCCGGCGCCGACGAGGACTTCTTCGATGTGCCGACCTACACCACCACCATGTTCGGGTCGACCCTGGCGGTGATGGGGGTGACGCCCGACGTCCAGCCCGGGCTGGACTCGGTGCGAACCTTCTCCTACGAGGAGAAGTTCTTTCGCAAGCTCTTCTTCATGGAGGACCGGCTGGTGGGCGCGATCATGATCGGTCCCCCCAAGGGTCGCAAAAAGCTGATCGAGATCATGCGCTCGCGCCAGGTGATCACACGCCCCAAGGAGGAGCTGCTCGACCCCCTCAACCTGAAGGACTGAGCAGGCGCCGGCGTAACTTGGAGCTGATGAGCATGGACCCCGCCCGGCCCTCGAGCATGCAGGTGGCGTGGCCCGCGCCGATCCTGGACGCGCTCGAACAGCAGCCCTGGCTCGACCAGGCCGGCAACTACGTGAGCGAGCTCCTGCAGCCGCTGCTCGACCTGCCGGAAGCGACGCCGGTCAAGAACTTCCTGCACGGCACCTGGCTGGGGCACGCGCTCCACCCCGTGCTCACGGACCTGCCGATCGGGTTCTGGAGCGGGAGCCTGCTCCTGGACTTGCTGGGAGCGGGCCGGTCGGCGGGGGTGCTGAGCGCGGCCGGCTCGGCGGCGGCGGTGGCGACCGCGGCCACCGGCGTCACCGACTGGACCGCCACCGACGGCCGCGAGAAGCGGCTGGGCCTCCTGCACGGCCTGCTCAACCTGGCCGGCCTCGGCTTCCAGCTGGCCAGCCTGCAGGCGCGCCTGCGCCGGCACCGGATGCGCGCCATCACGCTCTCCGCCACCGGCTGGACGATCAGCACGGCGGCCGCCTGGCTGGGCGGGGAGCTGGTCTTCGGGCGCGGGATCAGCGTCAACCACGACGCCTGGCTGGCGGGCCCCGAGAAGTGGACGCCGGTGCTGCCCGAGGCGCAGCTGGCGGACGGCGCCACCCGCAAGGTCGAGGTGGAAGGCCGGGCGGTGCTCCTCTACCGGGAGGGCGCGCGGGTGTTCGCGATGGAGAACACGTGCGCGCACGCGGGCGGTCCCCTGGACGAGGGCCATGTCGACCGCGGGATCGTCACCTGTCCCTGGCACGGCTCCCAGTTCCGGCTCACGGACGGCGCCCTGCGCCGGGGCCCGGCCACGTATCCGCAGCTGCGGCTCCAGGCCCGGGTGGCGAAGGGCCAGGTCGAGATTCGCGGGCGCCAGGGCTAGCAGTGGTAGACTTCTCCCTCAGCGTATGGCCTTCGCCCACAGCGAAACCCCTGAGCATGTGAGGACCACCCTCGGCGCCGTCCTGCGGCGGCGCCGGGAGGCCTTCGAGCGCTCGCTCCAGGACGTCGCCGGGCCGGCCGGCATCTCGCCCGCCTACCTCTCCGAGGTCGAGCGGGGGCGCAAGGAGATCTCGGTCGAGCGGCTGCTCCAGCTCTGCACCGCGCTCCAGACCACGATCGGTGAGGTCTACCTGGAGCTGGCGCGCGAGCTGGGGGCCGGCGAGCCGCTCAACGCGGTGGCCTGGGAGGCCGACCCCCGGATCCAGCTCCGGCGCATGATGAGGTCACTCGACGTCGAGACCCTGCGCACGGTCGCGCACTTCACCAATTTCCTGTCCCTGAACGAGGGCGCCGGCAAGCGGCGCCAGATCGGGTTTATGAGGTGATCCCATGGGATTGATTCCTACCGTCCTGGAGACCACCGGCCGCGGCGAGCGGGCGTACGACATCTACTCGCGCCTGCTCAAGGACCGGATCATCTTCCTGGGCCAGCCGATCGACGACCACATCGCCAACCTGGTCGTGGCCCAGCTGCTCTTCCTGGCCAGCGAGGACCCCGAGAAGGAGGTCTGGCTGTACATCAACACGCCGGGCGGGTCGGTGACCGCGGCCATGATGATCTACGACACCATGCAGTACATCCCGCCCAAGGTGGCCACGCTCTGCACGGGCATGGCAGCCAGTGGCGGGTCGCTCCTGCTGGCCGGGGGCGAGGCCGGCATGCGCTTCTCATTGCCCCACGCCTCGATCCTGATCCACCAGCCCTGGGCTTCGGGGATGCAGGGGCAGGCCACCGACCTCGAGATCCACGCCCGCGAGATCCTGCGCCAGCGCGCGGAGCTGGTGCGCATCTACTCCAGGCACTGCAAGCAGCCGCCCGAGAAGGTGGAGCGGGACCTCGAGCGTGACTTCTTCATGACGCCCGAGGAGGCGGTCAAGTACGGCCTCATCGACTCCATGATCGAGGGCTCCAAGGCCGCCGAGGAGCTGGCCGCCAAGGCGGCCAAGAACGGGCACCCCGCCGAGAAGAAGTAGGCCGCGCCCCTAGACGGGGTACAGGATGTAGCCGGAGACCAGGTTGATCTGGGTCTCGTAGATCGCCATGTTCTCCTGGTTGAGCCACACCAGATTCTGGTCCCCCGCCGCGTAGGCGGCGCTCAGGTCGTCGAGCACGCCGGCCTCGGCGTCGAGATCCACCAGCAGCGTGGGCACGCGGCTGGCGAATCGTGAGGGCGGAGCGGCCGCCTGGAGGTCCGCCCGAAAGGCCCGTATCGCGTGCCCCAGGGTGATGGCGTTGGCTGGGCAGGCCGCGTCGGTGAGCTTGCAGGCCACCAGGCTGCTGCTGCTGGTCGCCAGGTGCAGGTTGTCGTAGTCCCTCGCGACCAGCGCCGAGTACCTGGCGCTGGCAGGGTCGAGCTTGGCGCTGCCCCCACTGGCCAGGAGCATCACATAGGCCTCTACCCTATCGAGTGCGTCGGCCTCGGCGCTGAGGCCGCTGGTAGCCACGCCCACACCGTTGGCGTCGCGGGCGTTGAACGCGGCGAGCTCCTGGTTGAAGTCGGAGTTGCCGGCGACCAGGATCGCCCGCAGGCGAGCGTGCAGGGCGGCGAACTGGGGCGGTGGCGGCGTGCGATCGAGGTCGTCGATCCACTGCTGCCGCAGGGCCAGGTACAGACCGATCGTGGCCGGGCAGCCGCCGTCGTCGAAGGAGCGGCAGAAGTCGCCGTGCTCTTGCCTCAGGGCGACGAGCCTGGCGTAATCGGTCTTCACCATCGCGGTGTAGCCGGCGACGGTGCTGGTACGGTGCGCCGGCACGGACGGAGCCGCGGACCGCAGCACGAATACGCCAACGGCCGCGGCCGCGATCAGCAGCACCAGCGCCACCGCCAGGGCCGTCGACAGGCCGCGGACCGGGCGGCGAGCCGCAGCCACGATCCGGCTTCTTCGGCGCGGCCGGCGTTCGCGCAGTGCGGCGCTGATCGAGGCTGCCAGCCAGGGCGCCGGGGGCGCCACCGCCTCCAGCGCACGGACTACCTCTGCGCGCAGCTGCCGGTCGCTATCCATTGCCGATCTCCATGGTCTGGAGCCGCTTCCGCAGCTCCCGGGTGGCGCGGGTCAGGCGGCTTTCGACGGCGTGCACGCTCAGCCCGGTGGTTCGGGCGATCTCCTCGACCGGCAGGTCGAGGTACCAGCGCAGCACCAGCACCAGCCGGTGTCCATGGTCGAGCGCGCGCAGCGCCCGCCGTACCTCCACGCCGGTCAGGACCGAGTCGGGGTGGGATTCAACCGCGCGATCGGCCAGCAACGAGGTCACCCGCGACCACCAGCCCGAGCGCCGGGTATTGCGGCACTCGTTGGCCACGATGCCCAGGAACCAGGGCCGCAGCTCGGCGCCCTCGCGCAGGCGGTCGATCTTGAGCCAGGCTTTGAAGGCGGCCTCCTGGACCGCGTCCTCCGCCGCCTGCGGGTCGTGGAGCAGGGCGCAGGCCAGCCGGTAGCCGGGCTCGAGCGCGGGCTGCAGCAGGGCGGCAAAGGCGACCTCGTCGCCGCTCCGTGCCGCTTGAACTGACAGCGCCGCGCTCTGCTGCATTCAGACCTCAGGCCGGGCAATTGGGGTTGTCGGGGCGGGGGGCGTCGAAGCGGAAGATTCCGTTCGCCGGATCGACGTTGAGGAAGGTAACGCTCAGCAACGCGGTCGCGGCTCCCAGGTTGTACACGGTGTGCACCGCGCCCGGAGGCTCCACGAAGCCCTGGCCAGCGGTGATCTGTGCACCGGCACAGCTGGGATCGTCAGCCTGGTAGTTGGTCACCGTCCCCTGGGTGACCAGGACGAACACGGGGCCGGGGTGGCTGTGCCATCCGGAGCTGCCGCCGGGAGCGAAGGCGAGCTGTCGCATGACGACCTCTTCCGGGTTCTTCTGGAAGATCTTGAAGTCGGGGGAGTCGAAGTGATAAGGCGCCATCGTCGCGCGCTGCGGCGGGCTCCCGACGACCCCGCTCGGGGGCGTCGCGAACCCGGTATCCGTGGTGAGCAACGCCGCCAGGATCCCCAGGCTCCCCACGACCGCCAGAAGCGTGATCCGTCTCATGACATGCCCTCCCAAGCCGCAGCGGCCGGAAGGCCGCCGGTTCACAGCGACTGCTAACCCCTATACGGGCTCAGCCCCGGGTTTTCCGTCAGGAATAAGCTGGCGGCGCATGGGGAGGCGCTATACGCCGTTCGACCCGTTCGAGCGGTCGCCGTTCAACGTCTCCGACATCACGATCCCGCGGCCTCCACGCCGGTTCTGGGTGGGCCTGGGCTTCTTCGGCCTGGCGGTGCTCGTGATCATCCTGGCCAACCCGCTGGTCTACTTCTGGACCGAGACCCAGTGGTACCAGGCACTGGGCCTGCGCGACGTCTACATCACCCGGCTCCAGATCCAGGCCTGGCTGTTCATCGGCAGCCTGCTGGTCTCCTTCCTGGTCGCCGGTGCCAACGTCATGATCGCCGTGCGCTCGCGGTCCGGCGGGCAGCTGCGCGCGGTCGGCATCCGCCGGACCGCGGTCCGGTCCGGGATCTTCTGGGTCGGGCTGGGGGCGGCGGCGCTGGTGGCGGTCATCCTCTCCGCGGGGGTCGGGCGGCAGTGGCAGGACCTGGTCCTCTTCACGCACTACTCCGCCAGCGGTACCCGGGAGCCGCTGTTCGGCCTCGACATCTCCTTCTACGTGCTCCAGCTGCCCCTGCTCCACGACGCGGTCAACTGGCTGCTGGGGCTCTTCTTCATGACCGCGCTGCTGGTCGGGGCGGCCTACGCCTGGCGCGGTGACACCTTCGACCTGAACCTGGCGCCGGCTGCGATCGCGCACCTCAGCGTGCTGCTGGCGCTGATCGCGCTCACGCTGGCGGGGTCGACCTGGCTCGGCCGCTACGACCTGCTGTACCAGCACAACGGGGTCGTCTTCGGCGCCGGCTACGCCGACGTCAACGCGCGCGTGCCGATCGCGACCGGCCGCGCGCTGCTCTCCGTGCTGCTGGGCGCGGGGCTGCTGTTCAACGTGGTGCAGCGGCGCTACGCGATACCGATCGTCGCGGGCGCGCTGTGGGCGCTGGCGGCGGTGCTGGGCGCCATCTATCCGGGCATCGTGCAGAACGTCGCGGTCAAGCCCTCGGAGCTCAACCAGGAACGGCCGTACATCCAGAACGAGATCAGCTTCACGCGCCAGGCCTACGGGCTGCAGGGGGTCGAGGCGCAGCAGTTCCAGGGCGACGCCCCGCTCACGGCGCAGGCCGTGACCGACGACCAGGCGACCATCGACAACCTGCGCCTGTGGGACTTCCGGCCGCTGCTCGACACCTACGGCCAGCTGCAGACCATCCGCACCTACTACGTCTTTCACGACATCGACCTCGACCGCTACCGGATCGGCGGGAAATACCAGCAGCTGGAGATCAGCGCCCGCGAGCTGGACTCCGGCAAGCTGCCGTCGCAGGCGCAGACCTGGGTCAACCAGAAGCTCGTCTACACGCACGGCTACAGCGTGGCCGCCTCACCCGTCAGCGCGGTGACGGCGGAGGGGCTGCCCCAGTACGTGGCGGGGGACATCCCGACCACCGGCTCGCTCGCGGTGACCCAGCCCGACATCTACTTCGGCGAGCAGGCCGCCCCCGGCGACTACGTGATCGGGCATTCCAGCCAGCCCGAGTTCGACTACCCGAGCCAGACCGGCGACAACAAGACCGTCAGCTACGCGGGCACGCATGGCGTGGGCCTGGACGGCACCAACCGCACGCTGTGGTCGCTGCGCCTGGGCGACTTCAACCTGCTGGTCTCGCCGCAGGTCACGCCCCAGAGCCAGATGCTCTACCGGCGCAACATCCTGGACCGGGTCAACGCCATCGCGCCCTTCCTGCAGTTCGACGGCGATCCCTACATCGTGGTCGCCGACGGCCGGCTGTACTGGGTGATCGACGCCTACACCACGGGCTCCACGTATCCCTACGCGCAGACCACCGACGACGGGTCCCTCAACTACATCCGCAACTCGGTGAAGGTCGTGGTCGACGCCTACGAGGGCACGGCCGACTTCTACGTCAGCGACCCCAACGATCCCATCATTCGCGCTTACCGCGGCGCCTTCCCCAGCCTCTTCAAATCGATGGACCGCATGCCCGCCGCGGTCCGTGCGCACGTGCGCGTGCCGGAAGGTCTGTTCAAGGTCCAGACCGCGATGTACCGCACCTACCACATCACCGACCCGCAGGCTTTCTACAACCGCGAGGACGTGTGGGACTTCCCGGTCGAGCAGAGCGGGCCCAACGCCAACCAGCCGCTCGAGCCCTACTACGTGATGATGCGGCTGCCCGGAGAGACCCAGGCCGAATACCTGCTCATCCAACCGTTCACGCCGCGCGGCAAGCAGAACATGGTGTCCTGGCTGGCCGCGCGCAATGACGCGCCCAACTACGGGCAGGCGGTGGTGTACGAGCTGCCCAAGGACCGCACCATCCTGGGACCGCAGCAGGTCGCGGCGCTGATCCAGAACACGCCCGAGTACTCGCGCGACGTCTCGCTGCTCAACCAGCAGGGCTCATCGGTGGTGCAGGGGAACCTGCTGGTGGTGCCCATCGGCGACACCTTCATCTACTTCCAGCCGATCTACCTGAAGTCGAGCCAGACCCAGACCATCCCCGAGCTGAAGAAGGTTCTGCTGGTGAACCGCGACAAGGTCGTGTACGCGAACACGCTGCAGGACGCCCTGGCGGTGCTGCTGGGCGCCGCGCCCACCACCACGCCCACCAACAACCCCCCGCCCACCACCAACCAGACCGTCCAGCAGCTGGTGCAGCTGGCGCTGCAGCACTACGACCAGGCCCAGGCCGACCTCAAAAACGGCGATCTCGCGGGCTACGCCAACGAGATGAACCAGGTCGGGCAGATCCTGCAGCAGATCGTGGCCGCGACCGGCGGCACGCCCGCCCCGTCGCCCTCGCCCTCGCCCTCGCCGCGGGCCTCGCCTTCCCGCTAGCCGTTCGGCGGCGGGTGCCGGAGGGGCACGAAGCGCACCGGGAAAAGGTCTCGTGAGGAGCCGTCCTTCCTGACCACCTTCAGCACCTGGTCGCCGCCCTCGGGGCCGACCGGGATCACGAGCCGGCCGGCGTCGGCGAGCTGCTCGATGAGCGGCGGCGGGATCTCGGGTGCGGCGCAGGCGACCAGGATCCCCTCGTAGGGCGCCTCCGGAGTCCAGCCGTACCAGCCGTCGCCGACCGCGACCTTGACGTTGGTGAAGCCGAGGCGCCGGAGGCGCGCCTCGGCCGCCTCCGCGAGCTGGGGCACCACCTCGACGGTGATCACCTCCCGGCAGAGACGGGCCAGGATCGCCGCCTGGTAGCCCGACCCAGTGCCGATCTCGAGCACCTTCTCGTCCCCGTCCAGCGCCAGGGCCTGGGTCATGGCCGCGACCACCAGCGGCTGGGAGATGGTCTGGCCGTGGCCGATGGCGAGGGCGGAATCCTCGTAGGCCGCTCGGCGCAGGTTGTCGGGCACGAAGTGCTCGCGCGGGACCTCGGCCATCGCCTCCAGCACGCGCGGGTCGCTGACACCGCGGTCGCGCAGCTGGTCCGCGACCATCCTGGCGGCGCGGGTGGCGGGATCCCCTGGGGACCTGCTGAAGAATCGAAAAGGGGCGATTTCCCGAGCGTACAATTCGGCTCAAGCCACTTGGCGTCCCCTATCGTCGCAGCCGACGTCCCCGCGAGCTGGCGCCGACCGATCAAGCAAAGGTCGCGCCTCCTCCGGCGTTCGGGACCGCCCCACCTCCGGGTCGGCTTCGCCCATCCCTCCGAACAGGAGTTCGCGCGCTTCCTCGACTACTACCGAATCCGCTGGGTGTACGAGCCGGTCGCTTTTCCCACGGCCTGGGAGGAGGGGCGCGTCGTCGAGATGTTCGCGCCCGACTTCTACCTGCCCGAGCACGACCTGTATGTCGAGCTGACGACCATGAAGCAGTCGCTGGTGACGCCCAAGAACCGCAAGCTGCGGCTGGTGCGCGAGCTGTACCCGGACGTGAACATCAAGCTCCTGTACCGCAAGGACTACCAGCAGCTGCTGGCGCAGGCCGGATACGGGTACCTCGAGCTCGAGAACATCAAGAAGTCGGACATCGAGCAGATCCTGATCTCACCCGTGGAGCTGGAGACGCGCGTGCGCGCGCTGGCCCGCCGCATCTCGCGGGACTACCGCGGCCAGGGCGTGGTGCTGGTGGGGGTGCTGAAGGGGATCACCTTCTTCCTGGCCGACCTGGCGCGCCAGATCACGGTCCCGCTGGCGATCGACTACCTGAGCGTGGCACGCCGGTCGGGCGCGTCGTTGCGGGAGCGGGTCTCGATCGTGCGCGATATCGACTACCCGATCACCGGCCGCCACGTGATCCTGGTCGAGGACGTGGTCAACACCGGGCTCACGCTGGACTTCCTGCTTTCGCGGCTGCGGGAGCGGGATCCGGCCTCGATCGAGGTGGTCACGCTGCTGGACCGGCCCTCGCGGCGCCTGGTCAACGTGCCCATGAAGTACGTGGGTTTCCAGGTCCCCAACGATTACGTGGTCGGGTACGGGCTCGACTACCGTGAGCTGTACCGCAACCTGCCCTTCATCTGCGTGCTGCGGCAGAGCGCGTACATCGACCTGCCGACGCCCGCGCTGACCGTGGTCGAGCCGCTTCCTGACCCGAATTGAGCTCCTGCGCCGGATGCGCGCGCAGCCTTTCGAGTCGGTTTCCTCGGCGCTGCTGGAGGGGGTCGAGCGCCTGGTGGTGGAGGAGCATCGGGTGCTGTTCTCGGAGGTGCTGGGGGAGCCCTGGTCGCCGCCAGTGGCCTACCGCTGGATCCGCTACGAGGATCCCGATCCGGTGGGGCAGCTGATAGCCGCCTCCGAACGGCTCGACGGGGAGTGGGAGCGGCATCCGGAGGCTGCCCGCCGGCGCCGGGAGTTCAGGACCTGGGAAGAGCGGGAGCTGGACCGGCTGGTCGGCGCTTAATTAACAGCCGACCTTTGTTGCCACGAACAAACGTTCTATAATATGGGCATGAATGAGGGGGCGGGGGGAGAACCTCCCGACTACGTCCACCGCCTGATCGCCGGCGCCCATGAGATCGACATGCGGCGCCTGGAGCAGGCGCGCCTGGTCTGGGAGTGGGTGCTGGTGGTGGGCACCAACAACTACTGCGCCTGCGAGACCCCGGTCCAGTTCCTGCGCGAGTACGGACACCTGAGCTGGCACGACGCCTACCAGGCGGTCTGCGTCGGCTCCGGCCTGGAGGCTCTGACCGAGAGCGTGGCCGCGCTGGAGCGGGGCGAGATCGGCTTCGACCACCTGGCGGTGATGGCCGACACCCGGCTGGCGCTGACCGAGCTCCACCAGTGGCAGCAGGTCGACGAGACGCGCCTGCTCGGGCACGCCTGCCGGGAGACCGTGAGCGAGTTCCGCAAGACCGCCGAGCAGGCCCGCCACATGGCCGACGCCGAGGGCTTCCTGGCCGAGCAGGTCTCGGCCGCGGAAGGCCGCCGGCTCAACCTCCGCAAGGGCCCGGGCGGTCTGCTCTGGCTCAAGGGCGTGCTCGACGCCGCCGGGGGGGCGACCCTGCTCAACGCGCTCGAGCCGCTGGCCAGGCGCACCGGCAGGGACGACGACCGCCAGCGCGACCAGCGCCTGGCGGACGCCCTGGTCGAGTTCGCGGAGCACGGCTCCGGCAATGCCCACCTGCAGGTCACCGCCAGCCTGGGGACCCTGCAGGGCCTGCCCGGGGTGCCCGCCGGCGAGGTGCTCTCGGTGCCGATCTCGGCCAAGACGGTCGAGCGCTGGGCCTGCAGCTGCACGCTGACCCGGGTCCTGCTGGGTTCCGACTCGATGGTGATCGACGTCGGGCGCGGGCGGCGGATCGTGTCGGGGCCTGGCAAGCGGGCCCTGGATGCCCGCGACCAGCACTGCCGGTGGCCGGGCTGCACGCGGGCGGGCTCCTGGTGCACGCCGCATCACATCGTGCACTGGGCCAAAGGTGGCAGCAGCAACCTCGACAACCAACTGCTCTTGTGCTCTCGACACCATTGGATGACCCACGAGGGCGCCTGGCAGCTGGTCCGGACCGATGACGGGCGCATCCTCACCATCCCGCCGCCGGCGCCCGACGATCTCTACTGCCGGGG